>Ga0207796_1000139_pt1 | contig 31815 bp, 28 predicted proteins | sample Pon1CUnioCityCA_6_FD_187274 | JGI IMG/M metagenome (GOLD analysis project Ga0207796, IMG submission 187274) | Marine sediment microbial community from Union City, CA, USA - Pond 1C Sediment 1 (SPAdes) | ecosystem: Environmental > Aquatic > Marine > Intertidal zone > Salt pond sediment ... | reverse complement strand
CCCGCTCGCGACGTTCAAGTGCCTCCTGGATGGCCTCTCGCACCTCAGCCGGCTCTACTGGCTTCAGAAGGTATCCGTCTACGCCCTCTTCGATGGCAGCCTGCGCTGATTCCAGAGACCCGTGCGCCGTCAGCATGATGACGACGGTTGCTGGCCACCGCCACCGCACAGCCTCCAGGACGCGCAATCCGTCGACCCGGCCCTCCAGCTTGAGATCGAGCATCATCAGATCGAATCTCTTATCTCGGAGCGCCTCGAGCGCCTCCTCTCCACTCCCGGCCGTGGATACAGAGTGCCCTGCCTTCGTCAGCGTCTTCTCCAAAAAAAACCGGATCCCCTGCTCGTCATCGACCACCAGGGTCTCCAACCTCTCATCAGTCACGACCTGTCGCTCCTCTCAAGCTCCTGTGCCCATAGCCTATCCTGGGCCACTATTGTACAACACTGTGGCACATCCGCCAAGGATGGATTCGTCGTCACCCTCCACTGGATTCTCTGGCCCTCTTGTTGGTGCGTGTTGATCCCGACCCGCCGAAATGCGATCAACATTCGGCAGCCAATCACATCGTGTTGATTCGTCCGCGCCAATGCCACTGCCCCCTTACCCTATCAGAACTCGCATCGAACCCAATTCGATGATACAATCCGCCATGACCGAGCCCACAGGAGCCAGCAGAGGTCTACGATCTGCAGCGCGATGCAGTGGCAGACCGGCCGTCGCCCTGCATGCGTGACGCCGCACACAGGTCATGGGTGGCCGCACACGCGTTTCACAAGAACCGTTAAGGGAGACATTCGTGCCCATTCTCGAATCTCTATCAAGGAATATCACAGAGCTCGTCCATCACGTAGAGGCGGCAGGTCGACTTGCGCTGGATGAGCAGCAGGCCATAAGCTTCTCGGACCGCGAGTACAAAGCCGATGATTCAGTCGTCACCGACGCCGACCGCAGGGTGGAAGACTTCCTTGTCGAGCGGATTGCGGCCATAGATCCGACGGCCAACATCATCACCGAGGAGGCCCGGCGTTCCTTCGACCCTGGCAAGCCATTCACCTATGCGGTCGACCCTATCGACGGCACTGATGTCTTCAGTCAAGGGATGCCCGGCTGGTGTGTCTCCGTCGGTTTGCTAGATGACCAACTGATCCCCATCGCCGGCGTGATCTACGCCCCCCGACTCGACTTGCTGCTCGTGGCCGACGGCTGTGACGCGCCCACTATGAACGGAGCGCGGCTCGCTGCACGGAGACCACTAGAACGGGTCTCCGTCCGCTCCAACCTGATGGTCACCTCTAGGATCCACAAGATGCTGGATCTGAGCAACTACATCGGCAAGATCAGGGGTATCGGGAGCGCTGCCCTCCATCTCTGCTACCCCATCCTATACCCGGCCGTCATCGGTGCTCTCGAGGGACCGGGTGTTCACATCTGGGATATCGCGGCGGCGCACGCCATCAACCTGGCCGGGGGGACCGACCTCGCTTACCTGAGCGGTGAGCGTCTTGATTACGCCACGCTGATTGACGGGGGGCCCGGGGCGGATGTCGTCATGGCCGGTGCCCAGCCCATCCTTACGGAGTTGAGGGAGATGTTGAAGAGGCTGACGCCCCACGAAGCGTGAAATCGCACAGGTCCTCCAACAGCTGCAGGGAGGGCCGCGCCACCCCCGATGGGGTGGCGCGATGAGGTGGCTTTGGCAGAGAACACAGTGACGAGGAGAAATCATGGCGCTTAGATCCTCGGACCCTGCTGACATTCACGAATCCGAGTCCCAGGACAGCATTGGTCAGATCAGGCCGCGAAGCCTGGCACCGATTTCCGCGGCTCTGACCAGTTCCATGGACCTTCACCGCCTCCTCGATGCGGCGCTGTCGAGCACCATGGATGTCCTTCGCTTCTCGGCTGGTCTGATCGCGCTCTTCGACGAACAGACCGGCAACCTGGAGCTGTTCACCCACATCGGTATCCCTGCATCGGTTGTCGAGGGCTTCAATACGGATGGCCTGCGGGACGGCCCATGGAACGTCCTTGTTCAGAAAGGCGAGTCGTTTTCAATTGAGGACTTTGATCAGCTCACTTCCGTCGGCGAGGACCTATTGCTGCGGGCAGATCTTGAGTCTTGTACCGGGGCACCCATCGTCCATAAGGAGCGTGTCCTCGGAGCCATCTGCCTCTTTGGCCCGGCGTCTCGCACCGTCACGGAGGACGACTGTGCCGTTGTCAACACCATCGGGCAACAGATCGCGGCGGCCGTCGAGAATGTGCGCCTCCTTGATCAATCGAGGCGGCGTCGTCTCTACCTTGAAGCAGTCCTCTCGGCTGCCCCCGATGCTATTATCACGCTGGATGCAGAGCACCACATCGCGGAATGGAACGCCGGTGCGGAGCGACTCTTTGGCTACAGCAGGGAGGAGGTCCTCGGCAAGAAAATCGACCCCCTCATCGCGACCCCGACCAAATTGGAGGAGGCAGCGGGGTTCACGGAGAGGGTGATGGGGGGTGGCGATCTTGCCCCAGTGGAAGCCGTCCGTTACCGTAAGGACGGCTCCCCTGTGCACGTCCTGGTCGCCGGCTCCCCGATCCGCATCGACGATGAGTTCGCGGGAGGGGTCGCCGTCTACACAGATATCGGCGATCTCAAGGACGCGCAGGAGGCGCTGCGCCAGCATGCTGCCGAGCTAGAGGCCCGGAACGAAGAGCTGGATACGTTCGCCCACACAGTGGCCCACGATCTAAAAAGCCCGCTACAGGACCTGATCGGCTATGCCGATCTGCTTTCGGAGCAGTACGAAGCCCTCTCGCCTGACATCCGGAAGGAAGCGGTGAGGACCATCCTGTCTACCGCCGATCGGATGCACAACATCATCAGGGAGTTGCTCTTGCTCGCCGAGGTGCGTCGCGGAGAAGTGGCCACCAGGCCTCTGGACATGGCAGCGATCGTGGCCACAGCCCGGGAGCGCCTTGCTTATGTTATCGACGAATATGAGGCCGACGTCCTAGCACCAAAGGCCTGGCCCGCAGCACTGGGACACCCGGCCTGGATTGAGGAGGTGTGGGCCAATTACCTCGGCAACGCCATCAAGTATGGGGGATGCCCACCGCGCGTCGAGTTGGGCGCCACGTCGAGGCCCGATGGCACGGTCCGGTTCTGGGTACGGGATAACGGCCGGGGCCTGACGTCGGAGCAGCAGGCTATGCTATTCACACCGTTCACGCGCCTGCACCAGGCTCAGGCCGGAGGACATGGTCTGGGCCTCTCCATTGTGCGACGCATTGTGGACAAGCTCGGTGGAGAGGTCGGCGTAGAAAGCGGACCAGGTGAGGGCAGCACGTTCTTCTTCACGCTCCCGAAGGCCTGAGGGTCTGTATCACGTCCACTCAATGCCTGATTCAGGCACATACTAGGGGCGTAGTGTGTTTCCTCATAGAGATCCCTACCTGACCCCAGGAGGAGACCGTGGACGTAGGACTGGCCTACGGTAGGACTGGACTCAACATATCACTGCCGGACGCCGCGGGCGTAACCGTGGTAGAACCGAAGCACCTCCCGGGCCTGCCCCACCCGCAGGCTGCACTTGAGAACGCCTTGCGGAAGCCGATCGAATCCCCTCCATTGAGAGACCTCGTGGGCCCGGGAGACCGGATAGCCATCGCATTTAGCGACATCACTCGCCCCACCCCCAATCGCGTCATCCTGCCAGTGTTGATTGAGGAGCTGACGCGCAATGGGGGGCGAGACATTGTCCTCTTCAACGGAACCGGTACCCACCGTGCGAACACCGACGATGAGCTCCGCGCCATGCTGGGCGACGAGATTGTCGATCGCTACCCCATCGTCCAGAACGACGCCCACCACCGGCAGTCTCATAAGCTTGTGGGTGCCACCGAGGCCGGTAATGACATCTGGCTCCACCGCGATTTCGTCAACTGTCATGTGCGGATCCTAACTGGTTTCATTGAGCCCCACTTCTTCGCCGGCTTTTCCGGCGGGGGGAAGGCCGTCATGCCCGGACTGGCGCTTCTCGAGACAGTGATGCGGAACCATGGCCCCCAGCACATCGACTGCCCGGCGGCCACCTGGGGCATCCGGGACGGGAACCCCCTGTGGGAGGAGATTCGCCAGGCGGCGCGTATGGTTGCGCCCTCGTTTCTGCTCAACGTCACCCTCAACCGGGATCACGACATCACAGGCATCTTCGCCGGACATTGGGAAGAGGCCCACGCGAGAGGCTGTGCGTTCGTGAAGGACACGGCAATGGTGCCCCTGGACATGCCGTTCGACATCGTGATCACCAGCAACTCGGGCTATCCTCTGGATCTGAACCTCTACCAGTCGGTCAAAGGGATGAGCGCAGCGGCCCAGGTGGTGAAGGATGGTGGAAGCATCATCCTGGCCGCGGACTGCTGGGACGGCATCCCCGATCACGGGGGCTACGGGCAGCTCCTTCTCGAGGCTGATAGCGTTGGATCGCTCCTCAAGACCGTCCGCCAGCCTGGCCTGGGGCGCCAGGACAGCTGGCAGGCCCATACCCAGGGCCTGGTCCTGGAGAAGGCACAGGTATACATCCACAGTCATAACCTGAGCGATGAGCAGATCACCAACGCCCTTCTCAGCCCTTGCCCCGACATCGAGATGAAAGTGAATGAACTGTTGACAACCGCCGGCCCCCGGCCCACGCTCTGCGTCCTCCCCGAGGGCCCGCAGACTATTCCCTACATCCGCTGATGATTCACCACACGTGCTGAGGAGCCAGAGTGAGGACTGGCATGGGCATTCTTCGCTCTCATTGATGCCTGTTTCTGATTGTCAGTCGGCACTCATCCTCTGGACGTGCCTGCTACCGCAGCCGCCTCCCCAAGCGGCCTGCGCGGGACGTCTTTCGCCCCCTCCACTTGACAGAACGCGTAAACCGTGTAGAATTGCATAAGTTATGAGAATGTAGGTTATGAAAAGACAACGTCGACCAGCGGCGGAAGGATGACGGGTGACCAACGCGGTAGACGAGCCACTAACCGAGGCCCCAGGACCAGACTGGCTGAGACTGTCTGAACCCCTGCCTGTCCAGCGAGACCCGGCGGCACGGTATCTGGCGACACTCAGCGAGGGCAGCCGTAGGACGATGCGAGGGGCGTTGAACCGAGTGGCTCGTGTGCTCGGTCTGGACCCTGTCCAAACGGACGGGCGGGAGGTGACGTGTCGCTTCTTCCGCTGGGCGGAGCTACGGGCCAGGCATGTCGTGTTGATTCGCTCACGCCTCCTTGCAGAGTACGCCCCGGCCACCGTCAACAAGCATCTAAGTGCAGTACGGGGCACATTGAGGGCGGCGTATGAATTGCAGCAGATGAGCGGTGAGGACTATCACCGCGCCGTGACTGTGGAAAGCGTCAGTGCCGACCCCGAGCCCGCGGGGCGACTTCTGAGCAGGCAGGAAATTGATGGGCTGCTCCATGTGTGCACTGAGGATGCGTCCCCAGCTGGAGCGCGAGACGCAGCCATGATAGCCCTCTGGGCCGTGGCCGGGCCCCGGCGATCCGAGATCGTTAACCTGGACGTGAGCGACTACGATAGCAAGACGGGTGCCGTGAATATCCGCGCCGGCAGGGGACGAAGAGAGCGGATGATTTACATCGCAAATGGTGCCAAGGATGCCATGGATGACTGGATTGAGGTTCGTGGAGATGGATACGGGCCCCTGTTCGTTCCGATCCATCAGACCGGTAAGATACGTATCTCCAGGATGACACCGCAGGCAGCGTACAGCATCCTTAGAAAGCGCGCGAATCAGACAGGCATCGACAGCGTTTGCCCACACGACATGCGGCGCACTGCCCTTAGCAACCTGATCGACAAGACAGACCTGAGCACGGCGCAGCAGATCGCGGGACACGCGGACCCCAAGACGACGGCGCGATACGACCGCCGCGGCGAACAGATCAAGCGAGCAGCGGCGGAGGCTATGACGGTATCCTATCACAGCCAGCGCTAGCCTTTCGCTCGGGGGCAAGAGGAATAGGAAGCACCAGGCTTCGAGAGGTGAATAGATCTGATAGAGTTTGGATTTCAGGAGGCGGGAATGTCAGCAATAGAGATAGGTACCGCGATTTTCCACCGCACACGGGGTGTGGGCAGGGTGGTCGATATGGAACTGCGGAGCTGGGGAGGAAAAGAGACCCACTATCTCGTCGTCGAGATGCTGGCCGACGACTATACGATCCGCATCCCCGAGACTTCGCCGGATATCAGGCCCGTCCTGGCGGATACAGAGGTCATCTTCGAGACACTCCACAACAAGGCAAATGCCCTTCCGGGACACTACAGAACCAGGCAGGCAGAGATACGTGACGCTGTGAGTAGCGGGGTTCCCAAGAAGATCGCCGCCGCGGCACGCGATCTATGGGCATATTCCGAGAGCAAGCAAGGCAACTGGACAACGGGCGGCGAGCGTCTCTATAACCAGGCGCTGGAGATGCTGGCCGCGGAGATCGCCGCTTCCCAGAACTGCAACATGGACGAGGCGAAGAGCCGGGTACGCAAAGCCATGTGTCGGGAAGTCGACACGCCCGAGGAATTACCATCTAGCGATGGGGACGATCAATGACGTCTGCCTGGAGTCCGGAGGCGTGAAGCAGCTGAGCGCTCACACCTCCAGCCAGACTGAACGCCACACTTGCCCACGAGAGGTCGGCGTGCTATGGCGCCTTTCGAGCAACCCATTCGCCCCGGACTGAGGACGGCGAGATGGGCTATTTCGTTCACCGTGATTGACTTTTCCCAGATCGTGTTGTAGAATAGGCTAAATCGATAGTTTGATCGCCCTGAGACATAGGGGAGAGGCCGCTTCCACGCGGACACCGAAGGGGCAAGTCCTTGCGACCGGCTGATCGCGGGGACGAAACTCTCAGGTCAACGGACCCTGTGTCTTGGCACTCTGGAAAATCCTGTGGCACCGTCCCAACGCCCTCATCGGACGTCTTGGCAAGGGCACAGGATACCGAAGGGGCAACCCCAGTCACTCGGGAGGAATCTCTCAGGTGGGAGACAGAGGACGCACAGCCTTATAGGCTTGTGCGTCCTTTTTTGTAGGTAGATGGGCTCCTGGTGACGCAGGCAACAGAGTGAGCGCACTGAATCGACAGACGATTAGATAGGGCGTCTCCATCCTCTAGCCAGACTGCGCCGATCTATCAACTGGCACCATTACGCCTAACTTGGGTAACTGAACAGGAGGTAAAAGATGTACAGGAAGCTCTTCACCCCGGGACCCACGCACGTCCGCGAGGCAATCCTGGAAGCACAGGCAGCACCGATCATCCACCACCGTGCCCCGGAGTACTCGGCACTCCAGAAAGAGGTGACGGACAAGCTTCAGCAGCTCCTCTACACCGAGCAGCGCGTCTATCTCTTCACTTCGTCTTCTACCGGCGTCATGGAGGGATCCATTCGCCAGGCCACGAATAAGAAAATCCTCAACACGATCAATGGCGCCTTCTCAGATCGTTGGCACACCATTTGCGAGGCCAACGGCGTGCCCACAGGCACCGTGGAGGTGGAGTGGGGCCAGGCCATCACGCCCGACATCGTCGATGAGGCGCTGGACAGTGGTGAGTATGACGCGATCACCGTGGTCTTCAACGAGACATCGACCGGCCTGCTCAACCCCGTCGATGAGATCGCGGACTTGGTTCACGAGAAGTACCCGGACGTCTTGATCCTGGTCGACGCCGTCAGCGGCATGGCCGGCGCCAAGATCGAATTCGACGAGTGGGGCCTGGACGTATGCCTGGCCGGCGTGCAGAAGTGCTTTGCCCTTCCCCCGGGCCTGACTGTTTGCGCGGTCAGTGATCGGGCGCGGGAGCGAGCGCTGGACGTGCCCAACAAGGGTTACTACTTCACCTATGAACAGATGGACAAGAAGTACGAGAAGCACCAGACCCGGGCGACACCGTGTATCAGTCTCATAGAGGCCCTCAAGGTCCAGTTAGACGACATCATGGTACTGGGACTCGATGCGCTTTGGCAGCGTCACGCTGAGATGGCGTCCTACGTGCAGGACTGGGCGCGTGAGTACTTCGGCCTGTTCTCTGACGAGCGGTACCTTTCGCCCACGGTCACCAACGTGAAGAACACCCGCGGGATCAGCGTCGCCGATCTGAATGCCGAGCTGGCCCTTCGCGGTGCGCAGATCTCGAACGGCTATGGTCCTCTGAAGGAAAAGTGCTTCCGAATCGCCCACATGGGCGACCTCACGGTTCCAGATCTGCAGTGGCTGACGGACCAGATCGAGGACATTCTCGATCTATAGACCACGAAGCGGGCTGACCGATACCGTCCGTCTGCCCGCATCCATCAACCAGCAAGAGGAGAACGCGTCATGAAGTTAATTGTTTGTGATCCGGTAGATCCAGAAGCGGTCGCTGCGATGCGCGAGGGTGGCGTTGACGTCGACGTGAACGACGATGTCACCTTAGAGGAGCTCAAGGAGATCATACCTGACTATAAGGCCATGGTCGTCCGTAGCCGCACGAAAGTTCGCGAGCCTTTGATCGATGCGGCGACGAATCTGAAGGCCATCATTCGCGCGGGCGTCGGCCTGGACAACATCGACGTTGAATATGCAGAGGAACACGGCGTCGAGGTACGCAACACACCGGCTGCCTCGTCGAACGCCGTCGCCGAGCTCACCGTCGGCTACCTTTTCGCCCTTGCCCGTCCCATTGTCGAGGCGACGAGGTCGATGAAAGCAGGCAAGTGGGAGAAGAAGACGCTGAAGGGTACCGAGCTGGCAGGCAAGACCCTGGGACTGATTGGGTTTGGCCGCATCGGCAGCATGGTCGGCGAGAAGGCCAACGCGCTGGGGATGGAGGTTCTGTTCTACCGTCGGACAGATATCGACGTCGACTTCGCCGCCCAGGTGGAGCTGGATGAGCTGCTGGAGCGATCGGACTACATCTCGCTTCACGTGCCACACACAACCGCTACCCACCATGTTATTGGCGAGGCCGAGTTCGCCAAGATGAGGGACGGCGTCCAGGTCATCAACTGCGGCCGTGGCGGCACGCTGGACGAGGATGCGCTGCTCAAGGCCATCGAGAGCGGCAAGGTCGCCGGTGCTGCGCTGGACGTCTACGAGGATGAAGCGGAAGAGCGCGGTCAGAAGTTGATGAAGCGGCCTGAGGTGATCGGGTCGCCACACATCGGGGCCGGCACCGCGGAGGCCAAGGCCCGAGTCGGCGAGGAGACGGCGAGCATCGCTATCGAAATCGCCAATCGATAACAGGACAGCGGAGAGGGTTCCCGGGAGCCATTTGTCGGCGATCGGAGCACCAGATGCGGCTCTGTCGACCGCCCTCCCGGGAGCCACGCCATTCCACTGGCAAGAACTGGAGAAGACCTGGCAATCTCGTTGCGGCTACGCACGAGTGACCCGTTCGCGGATGGGAAGCGTGGGCAACTGCGTAGTCAGCCGTCCACCTGTCAGGTCTTTCTGCTAATGACGCGACCCGCAACAACTGACAACAGGAGCTGAGTATGGCAACAATCAAACCTTTCCGAGGCACGCGCTACAACCCGCAGACAGTTGAGGATCTCTCACACGTCATCAGCCAACCGTACGACCGGGTGCGCCACGGGCTTCAGGACAAGTACTACGACCAGAGTCCCTACAACGTGGTGCGCATCATTCGGGGCAAGGAGACGCCAGAGGATAGCAACGAGAACAACGTCTACACCCGCGCTCGGGAGTACTACGACGCCTGGCTGGATGAAGGCGTTCTGATGCGGGAGGATCAACCGGCCCTCTACGTCCTGCGCCAGAGCTTCACTCTGCCGGACGGCACCCGGAAAACTCGTCAGGGGTTGGTGACGGCTTTCCAGCTCAGTCCATTCGACGAGGGCGTCGTGCTGCCCCACGAGCGAACGCATTCGGGTCCCAAGGTGGACCGTCTCAACTTGATGCGCGCCACCGAGGTCAACTTCGGCCACATCTTCATGCTCTACTCTGGAGACAGGATCAACCAGCTGCTGAACGATGCGACTGGGAGCACCGAGGGGCTCGAGGCCCATGATCTCTTTGAGCAGGACGTTCTCCAGGAGTTCTGGCCCATCACTGACCCGGAAGTCATCGAGGGCGTCGTGGAGGAGATGGCACCCAAGCGGAATCTCATCATCGCCGATGGCCACCATCGCTACGAGACAGCCATCAACTACCGCGACGAGATGCGAGAGAAACACCCGGATGCACCATCCAACGCAGGGTTCAACTTCCGGATGGTGACCATGGTGAGCATGCAGGACCCTGGACTGGTCATCCTGCCCACTCATCGCTTGATCCACTCGTACGGAAAGATGAGCGCAACAGAGATCCTCGAGACTGCCAAAGAGACCTTTAGCTTGATCCAGTTGGACGGTCGAGATGAGCTCGAGGCCGCCCTGGATGAGGCAACCCCCGATCATCCTCGCTTTGGATTGTATAATGGCGGCTTCACTGTACTGGAGCTCCGTGACCCCGACGTGATGGACCGTCTCCTACCGGGCCGCGACCCGGCCTGGCGCATGCTGGACGTTAGCGTGCTGCACGAAGTGCTCATTCAGCGCGTCATGGGGATCAGCGAGGAGGCAGTTGAGCGCAAGGAAAACATTGAGTACTTGCGAGACCCGCAGATGGGCTACGACGCCGTGGACGCGGGCGAGGCCGAGTTCCTCTTCGTCCTGAATCCCACTCGGATGGAGCAGGTACGCGCCTGTACGGCGGCTGGCGAAAAGATGCCACAGAAGTCGACCGACTTCTATCCTAAGGTCATCAGCGGCATGGTGATGATGCCCATTGGCGTGGAGGAGCGACTATAGGATCCCGACACTGCCCGGCATGCTGGTTGGGGGTCAATGTCAGAGGCCGTCGCCACGAGCAGGAACACCGAAATGAGGTGTCGCCTCGTGGCGGCGGCTTCTGTCATCGTGCCTAGCCCTTCATCAGCTTGTCGTAAGCCCCTTGCCAGAAACTCTTGCTGCGCGTCATCCGCTTCACCGTAACGTCACGGAAATGCGGCGCCAGCTTCGCCAGCATCCCCGGGAGCTCATCCCAGCGCTCCTCGTAGATCAAGGTGCCCAGACGATCCGCCATCGGATCCAGCCACGTCCACTCCCGGCGGAAGTGTTCCGCCTTCATCCAGTAGTCCCGGTTCTCCCACGCCCGCACCGTCTGATCCACCGTATCCGCCATGCCCTGCAGGCAGAGGACGATCAGCGCGGCTTGGTCCTTCGCCTCGTCGTCAATCCGATCCTTCTGACTGAGCCGGCGCAACATCTCCGCGATGGAACGTCGGTAGTGATGGCGCGTCTTGCCAGGTGTCTCGGTATAGATGATGCGTCCCATCAGCCTGCTCCCTCATACACCTGCGGATTGGCACAATACGGCAGACGCTCCCCCCGCAGCCCGGCCAGCAAGTTCTCAGCCGCCATCTCAGCCATTCGATTCCGCGCGTGAACCGTTGCGCTCCCAATATGCGGGACCACGATGCAATTCGCCAGGCTGACCAGAGGATGGTCCGCGGGCAGTGGTTCAGGATCCGTCACATCCAGCGCCGCGCTGCGAATCCAGCCCTCCTCGAGCGCTTGGACCAGGGCCTCCGTATCTATGATCTCGCCTCTGGCTGCGTTGATCAAGATCGCTTCTGGCCGCATCATCCTTAGCGCCCGTTCACCAATGAGATGATGGGTCTCCGGCACCAGCGGCGTATGGACAGTGACGAAATCCGCTGACTCCAGTAGTTCGTCCAGCGCCGCATACCTGAGGCCATGTTCGCGCTCCAGATCCGTCTTCCGCTGGGGATCGTGGTACAGAACACGCATCTGGAACCCGCGAGCGCGGCGGGCTACAGCCGTCCCGATGCGGCCAAGCCCGATCACGCCCAACGTCGCACCCCAGACCTGCGCACCAAGCAGGCCCATCGGTTCCCAGGTCTGCCACCTGTCCTGTCGGACTTTGTCGATGCCCTCTGGAATGCGCCGGGCAGCCGCCATCAACAGAGTGAACGTCAGGTCAGCCGTCGCGTCTGTGAGCACGCCAGGCGTGTGTCCCACGGGAATGCCCCGCTCTGTGGCAGCCTTGAGGTCGATGTTGTCCACCCCGACGGCGTACTGACTGATGACCCGCAGCGCACCGGCGTCCATCACAGCGGCATCGATGTCGTCGCTGAGCAGGCAGAGGATGCCATCGGCATCACGGGCCTCGTCCAGAATGACCTCCCGTGGTGGTGGCATCGTTTCCTGCCACACCCGGGTGTGACAGGATTCTCTCACTGCCTGAAGCCCAGCCTCGGGAATGCGACGTGTCACGTAGACCTGCCGTTGTTGATTCACCGTCCCCTCCTATGAATGCGAATCTCCGACCGGCAAAACCCGCGGGCTTCACTGGTCGGAGATCTGTGTCAGCAGCGCAGCCGCCCCTGTTTGCAGGCTCCAGACGCCACGCCTCGGCTAGGGCTGTCACTCGCTGGCCGCTTCATCGGGGCGATGATGAGGCTCCCAAGCGCCCGTCGCCAGGCTGGACCGCAACAGCGTTGATCCGCAGCGATTACGGGCTTGTCTCCTAGTCCTCGACACCCATCCACGGCGGTCGTGCACCTTCCGCCTCCGGGAATCGGGTCAGCACCGTTGCCTCAATGGGCAGTTGGACCCGGTCGCGGCGCAGCAGCGCCTCGTCCAGCGACTTGCCTCGCAGCGGGAAAATAGCAATCGGCGTCTCCGGAACGTTGTATCGCTTCTTCACGATGGCCAGCCCCACCAGATAGCCCGCCTCGTCGATGGAGCAGCTTGTCACCTTTCCGATCTCCCGCCCCCGCCGGTCAACCACGGGATCGCCAGTATCCGGCCGCCTTGTCCCCTTCTCGTTCACGCGGAAGCGAATCAACTCACGCTCCCGGCTGTCCTCCGCACCAATAAGGGCCTGCCGGCCCACGAAGAAAGGCTTGTGATACTTCACGTAGCCGGGGAAACCCGCCTCAACCGGGCTGATGGTGAAGGGACCCGCCAGCTCGTGACCGTACAGAGGCAAGCCCGCCTCAATCCGCGTCGAGTCGCGACAGGCCAGGCCGCACGGCTTGACGCCAAGCGGTTCCCCGACCTCGAGAACGGCGTTCCACAACGTCTCCATGTCGCCCGGGTGGACCAGGATCTCGTAGCCCCACTCCTCCCCCGTGTAGCCGGTCCGGGCAATCACCAGCGGAACGCCAGTCAGATCGCACTCGATCAACTCTGTGCGACGCACCCGCGCCAGATCGGCCTTCAACTCCTCGTCGTCCGTGAGTTCCTGGAGAATCTTCAACGAGGCCGGCCCCTGCAGGGCCAGGTCGCGCTTCTGGTCGGCGCCCACTGCTGGATCCTTCAGATTTCGCAACGTGGCCCGCGCCTCGACCGCCAGCCAGGGCCGTTCCTCGTCGATCAGTACGCGGCCGTCGTTCACCGCGTTCAACCAGTCCCAGTCCTTCTCCTCATTCGAGGCGTTGACCACCAGGTAGAAATGGTCCGCTGCCACCCGGTAGATGATCCCGTCGTCAATCACGCTGCCATCGGGCTCCAGGAAATAGCCATACATCGATTGCCCGTCGGTGATCCACGCGGCATAGTTGGAGAAGACGACGTCCAGGAAGGTGATGGCATTGGGGCCCGTGACCTCGAAGACGCCCATGTGCCCCACGTCGAACAGCCCCGCGGCCTCCCTCACTGCCTGGTGCTCCTCTTTCACGGAGGAGTACCACACTGGCATCTCCCAGCCTGCGAAGGGCACCATATTCGCGCCCATCTCCTTGTGGGTCTCATTAAGAGGTGTACGCTTCAGATCGTCTTCTTCTGGCTCCTCCCAGGTCCAGCGGTCCTTCTCGACGTTAGGGCCGAACGGCTCCAGGTAGGCCTGACCCACATAGTATTCCTTGCCGAGTTCGAATCGCTCCGGATGTGCCTCAAACAACATCGAAGCCGGCGTTCCTGCCTCCGCCTCGCCCTGGTGCTCGACCACCGCCTCGATCGTCTCCACCACGACGGGGCCCTGCACCTTGCGGAAGATGTCCCCTTCGTCGAACAGCGTGTAACCGTCGGCGAGGCCTCGCAGCCAGGAGATGATCTTGCCCGCATTCTCAGGCGTTGGCGTCACCAGGAATCGGTCCCGGCCTTCCTCGTCCTGCGCCTCGCGCTCCACGATCACCTCGTCCATCAGTTCACCGTGTCGGTTCAGGATGTAGGTGTGGATGGTATCACCGGGCTCCATGAGCAGCACGTTCGACGTCGTGACTTCATCGAGGTGCTGGCGAGCACGCCAGCCGGTGACCCGTACCGTCACCGCTTCCGCCTCGCCGGGTTCAGACAGAACTGTATAGTGGGGATAGCCGCTCTTCTCAAACTCAAAATCGATCCCTGCCCTGTCCGCCACCTCTGCAACGCCCAGTCGGACCTCCTCCAGGACGTCCAGGTCAACCTTACCACGCGGCAGAGTGCCGATGAGGCCATTGTAGGCAAATGGCTGGATGTTCGTCAGGAGTCGATGGATCAATTCGGCGATCACGTCCATGTCGTCCTCGACCAGGCCGCGCTGGGTGAGCCAGGGGGTCCCGAGCCGAATGCCGGTTGCCAACGGGGTCTCCTCGTCACCGGGGATGGTGTTCTTGTTCGCCACCATGCCGGCCAGGTCCATGATCCGCACAGCCGGCTCTCCATAAACTGGATAGGTCAGGTTCGTCGGTGCGGCCCTGTCGACAGCAATCGAGTTCAGGTCCACGAGCATCAGATGTGTGTCCGTTCCCCCATAGGCGAGCTGGAGTCCGCGGTTCGTGAGCCCGTTGGCCAGCGCCTGGGCATTCGCCACGATCTGCCGCTGGAGCCCCCTGAACTGGTCGGTCTGAGCCAGCTCGAACGCCACTGCCATTGCTGCGAACTTGTTGACGTGCGGGCCCCCCTGCTCGCCCGGGAAGATCGCCAGATCGATCGTCTGAGCGAGATCCTGGTCCGTCGTCATGATCACGGCACCGCGGGGGCCGCACATCGTCTTATGGGTGGTGAAGGTGATGACATCGGCGATGCCCACAGGGTTAGGATAGACGCCGGCCGACGCCATGCCCGCAACGTGAGCGATGTCGGCCAACAGGTAGGCTCCCACCTCGTCGGCAATCGCCCGGAACTTGTCCCAGTCCGGTGCCCAGGGATAGGACGTGTAGCCGGCCACTATCACCGTGGGACGGTGCTTCAGCGCCAGCTCCCGGATCGAGTCATAGTCCAGACGTTCCGTCTTCGGATCGACCCCGTAAGAGACCACGCGATATCGCTGACCGGAGATGTTGAACTCCGATCCGTGCGAGAGGTGTCCTCCCTGGTAGAGGTCTAGCCCCATTAGCGTGTCTCCGGGCTCCATCAGCGTCCAGTAGACGCCCAGGTTCGCCGGCGTGCCGGACAGCGGCTGGATGTTGACGTGGATGTGCTCGGGACGAATGGAATCGTGGGCGAACGCCTGCGCGCATCGCCGTTGCGCCAGCGACTCCATCAAGTTTACGTAGTCCTTGCCCTTGTAGAAGCGCCGGTCGGCATAGCGTCGATAGAACGCCAGCTGCCACGGAACGTCGTGGAGCCGCTCCTCGCGGTCCCACGTCATCCGTGTCGGCGGGTAGCCCTCGGCGTAAATGTTCTGAAAACGCGATCCCAGTGCCTTGCGAACGGCCTTGGAGGCGTAGGACTGAGAAGGGATGAAGATCAGTTTGCGCGCCTGTCGCTCTTCCTCCCATCGGATAAGATCATGGACGAAAGGCGCGACGTCCTCCAACTCATCGCGAAACAGGAAATCTGACGGTGCATCAGCGGCTTCGGGTGCCATCGAACGTGAGCTCCTTTGTCTGTGCTGGAATGTTAGATAAGGTTTGCGGCCGCTGCGGCCTCCGTGGCCACGGCCATACGAAGCGGGTCTGGCAAAGACCAGGCCACGGCTGATTCTATCACCGTGGCCGGGATAAGGCAAACAGTTCGCCAGCCCGGCTCGATTTTGCCCTTCGCCAGGCCTTTGAGACAGCCGGGCCAATGCTGGCTACTCGACCCGTGACAGCCTTCCTCGACGCAGCCGCCCGCGCTGGATCCTTTGACGACGGACAAGTGCGGTGGTATAATTAACAACAAGACTATCTACAATAAAGGAGATGCTGTGCCTAACCGACTTGCAGACAGCTCGAGCCCATACCTTCAGCAGCACGCGGACAACCCCGTGGACTGGTATCCCTGGGGAGAGGACGCACTTCAGAAGGCCGAGAGAGAGAACAAGCCCATCTTTCTCAGCATCGGCTATTCCGCTTGCCACTGGTGCCACGTCATGGCCCGTGAGTCGTTCGAGGACCCTGCCACGGCCGATCTGTTGAATAGATACTTCGTGAGCATCAAGGTGGATCGGGAGGAGCGGCCTGACCTGGACCGCGTCTATATGAGCGCCGTCCAGGCCATGACGGGCAGCGGGGGGTGGCCGATGTCCGTGTTCCTCACCCCTGATGGGAGGCCCTTCTATGGTGGGACCTACTTCCCGCCGCGCTCCCGCCACGGTCTACCGTCCTTCACGCATGTGCTCAACACTGTCGCTCAGGCGTGGCAGAACCGGCGCGAAGAGCTTCTGGAGGGGAGCGACCGCGTCGTGTCCACGATCGAGGGCCAGATGGCTATCCACGGGCGGGAGCAGCCGCTGGACAGCAACACGCTGACCCGCGCGTTCCGGAATCTGCGACGTGACTACGACCCGCAGCACGGGGGCTGGGACGGGGCCCCCAAGTTCCCCCAGCCCATGGTGATTGAATTCCTCCTTCGCCTGCACGCGGCGACGGATGAGCCGGAGGCGCTGGGCATGGCCGTCGGAGCGCTGGATGCAATGGCCCGAGGGGGCATCTACGATCAGCTGGGCGGCGGCTTCCATCGCTACTCCGTCGACGCGGAGTGGCTGGTGCCGCACTTCGAGAAGATGCTTTACGACAACGCCCAGCTGGCGCGCGTCTACCTCCACGCCTGGCAGGTAACCGGCAACCCTCTCTTCCGCGCCGTCGCTGAGGAGACGCTAGATTACGTCATACGGGAGATGCTTGATCCGCAGGGCGGTTTCTACGCCACTCAGAGCGCCGAGAGTGAAGGCGAAGAAGGCCGCTTCTTCGTGTGGACATACGAAGAGATCCGCCACATCCTCGGTGGCGATGCCAGTCTCTTCGTGGAGGCTTACGACGTCCAGCTCAATGGCAACTGGGAAGGAAAGACTGTCCTGAGATTCGCCGGGACGTGGGAGGAACGACTGGCCCTCGCTGATGCCCGGGGAAAGCTGTTCGAGGCGCGACGAGGGCGCGTCTGGCCCGAGCGAGACGAGAAAATCCTGACCTCCTGGAATGGCTTGATGCTTGCAGCCTTTGCCGAGGCGGGTGTGGCGCTGGGGAGACATGACTACATGAAGGTAGCTCAGGGCAACGCTGCCTTCCTTGGGGACGACGTCCGGGGCCGCGACGGCGAACTTCACCATATGTGGCGCAGTGGCGAAGCCAGTGTAAGAGGCTATCTCGACGACTATGCGAATCTTGTTGCCGGCCTACTGGCCCTGTACCAGGCCGCATTCGAGCCGCGCTGGTACCGGGCAGCGCAGGACCTGACTGAGAGAATGCTCGAGCGCTTCCGTGCCCCGGAGGGAGGTTTCTACGATACCAGCGATGCCCACGATCCCCTGATCACCCGACCGCGGTCGCTCCAGGACAACGCAGTCCCGTCAGGTAACGCGATGGCAGCCCTCGATCTCCTCCATCTCAGCCAACTCGCTGCGGAGCCGCGCTACGCGGAGGAGGCGCGCCGCAGCCTGAAAAAGGTCCAGGCTATGATGGGACGCTACCCGCTGGGTTTCGCCCAGTGGCTGACGGCTCTGGAGTACGCGCTGGCTGAGACCCGCGAGATCGCGATCGTGGGTGCGCTGGGAACAGCCGAAGCCGATGCACTGTTGAACGTCTGTCTGGATGGCTTCCGGCCCCATCAGGTGCTCGCTGTCGGCGACGCAGAACAAGGCGACTACCCGGTTCCGCTTCTGCGCGGTCGCAAGCGGATCGACGACAAGGCGACGGCCTACGTTTGCGTTGATTTCACCTGCCGCCAACCCGTCACCGATCCGCAGATCCTGCAAGAAGTACTTTAGGCAGAATTGCCGCTACATCGCGCGCGAGGCTGTTGTACCGGCTTCAGCCGTCCAGAACCGAGGAAGCTAAGCGCTGTGTTCCCGGTCCTGACAATCGTGGAGTCGCTGCTACAATCTTGTCGTGACTAGTGCGAGGGCTTCACGGTTTCGCGGCCGAGGCAATAGAGAGGGTCACTCCGGGTTTCAATGGACGGATGAAGCCGCTACGAACGTCCCAATCTGGTCGTAGCATCGGCTCCATCCGTTTATACGTTCGCGCTCGGACACACCAGAGCCACTGCCTACTTCTGGACCAGATGGATAGCGCAGACCTCTCCCGCCGTCAAGCGCGGCGTGCTGGTGAAACGCTTCCCCAGCACGTCCCCGAGCAGCCCCACCAGGAGACCACCCCACGGACACACAGTTCCAGGAAAGTCGTAGTGCCCAACGCGCTTGGGACAGATCCGACAATCGCCGATTTCCACAACCAACCCGTCGTCGGTTGGGCGCGACTCGAGCTTGCCCGTGAGCCCCGCCTCAATCAGAAAGCGCCGTGCGTCCTCCCAGGTGTCCAGCGAGATGCCTCTGCGCCGGGCGTATTCGACCAGCTCCTTCCCTACAAATTCGCCGGCCATATTCGCCACCGCCTGCGCGCCCCCCTTCCCGATGACGCGATAGGTCCCCATCATGTAGCCGATGACCAACGCGTTCGCGACGCCAAGTTGCTCGTAGGTTACTTCTTCCATTGATGCCTCCAGGTAAGGGTATCGGAACCACACAGAACGGGAACCACCCGGCAAGCCAGCATGGGCCGGGAGGGAGTATACCTGGTGGAACTTCATCACGCAACAGGACATACACGTTCATGCATTCAGCCCCGGACAACCCGACGCCATTGGACCCGAATCACAAGCCGCTCGAGAGCGGCCTGTCTTTTCCTGCAGCTTGGCGTCGGTGAAGCCAGAGGGAGTCTCTCCCACCTGGAAGTCCCGGCCACGAACACAGACAGCCGCGGTCACCGCACGCAGGCCCCCCAGTCGGCCTCACCTGCCCTCAAGTCCCGTACCTTGCACGCGAGCCTGTTCTCGAGTATCCTCTCCCTCATATGGCAAAGAAACGCATTGACGTCTTGATCGCTCAACGCGGACTGGCCGAGAGCCGCAGCAGAGCCCAGCGGCTGATCCAGGCGGGCGAGGTACGCGTCGACGGGCAGCTGGTCCACAAGGCCAGCACGCCGGTCGCCGCCGATGCCGAGATCACGATTCAGGAGAAGCTACCGTATGTGGGCCGCGGGGGGAGAAAGCTACAGGCCGCACTGGACCGCTTCCAGATCGATGTGAAGAATACCGTCGCCGCGGACGTCGGTGCTTCGACCGGAGGATTCACCGACTGCCTGCTCCAGCGCGGCGCCCGGCGCGTCTACGCCATCGACTCGGGTTATGGGCAGCTCCACTGGAAGCTGCGCAACGACTCGCGCGTCATCGTCATGGAGCGCACCAATGCCCGCTACCTTGCGGCGCTTCCGGAGCCCATCGATATGACCACTATCGATGTGTCATTCATCTCCCTCGATCTCATCCTGCCCAATGCCGTGAGGTGGATCAAGTCAACTGGAGAGATCGTCGCTCTGATTAAGCCTCAGTTCGAGGCCGGTCCACGAAACGTCGAGAAGGGGGGGGTTGTGCGCGACCCGGACGTCCATCGGCGGGTCCTCAATGACGTGCTGAGGGCCGCCGATGGCATGCGCCTGCGCCTGCGAGGCCTTATCCCCTCCCCCCTCCGCGGGCCAGCAGGGAACGTCGAGTTCCTTGCCTGGTGGCGACTCGACGGACAGGCCATCGATCTTCAGGCTGCCATCACCGACTGCCTGTCCGACCCACTCGCGTCCTAGGACCGCTCACCTCGCGAGTTCGATGGAGACGCCGCCCGCTTCGCTGGAGGCTATTCGACGTAGATCTCGACGCGCTCGTTGTCCTCGGCGTCCATGACCTCCACGATCTTCCCTTCGGCGCCCTGTCTGATCGCTTCCTCCAGTTCCTTCATATCAATGCCCTCTGCCTCCGGGGCGAACCGTTCCGCGATGCGGAGCCCGGCGCTGACCAGGCCCAGGGGAATCGTCACGTTTACCTTCGCCGTCCCCGAAGCCAGGTCCGTCACCCGGATGCGCAAGAAGCGGTTCTCCGACCCTGGGACCGACCGTTGCACGGGCCCGTCTTCCCCTCTTCCCAGCGCCCTCAGCAACGAAGCTGCCTCCTCCGGTGTAACCTTTCCTTCCTCCAACATCTGAAGTACCTTCAGCCTCTCTTCACTCGCGGTCATCTCAGCACCTCCTACTGTACCCGTACTTCCACTTTGTCAGCACCTGGACCCTCGTCCACGTCAATCACCACAGAACCGCCGTCGCGTATCCCATCCCGCAGGGCCAGTACGAGCTCATCTACCTCCACCCCGTGGAAGGCAGGCACCCAGGGCCTGACAAGCCGTAGCAGCCACTGCGCTAGCCCGAGTGGCAGCGGGAGCCCGATGGTGAATGCGGACCCATTGTGTTCGCGCACGCGAACGGTCAACCATCGTGCCTGCTGCAGCCACCAGCCTAGCCCCATGATCACCAACCCGAGCGCGAACAGCACCCAGCCCCACGTCAAACCGGGCATCCCCTCCCGCCCGTATGCTCTCGATAGCAGAAGGCCTCCACCCGCCACCATGGCCACGCCGACGCCGAAAACGGTCTGCCACAGTACGCGCACCCAGCGCAGTGTCAACTGGCTCCTCTCCGCCCCGTTGGGCAGAGACCGGGCCTCAGAGCCTCCGGTCGTGTCCGGACCGTTGCCACTGCGGGTGCCACGTTGCCCCACCCTCTCCAGGCGTCGCAGCCCTTCTTCGACACTGATGTCACCCGACTCAATCAACCTCAAGATCTCTAGACGCTCCGCCACAGCCACCTCCGTTGGACCACTCTCTCGCACATGCCGCGCATCGCTCGTTCAATCGTCAGGACCCACGCCCCCATCGGGCCTGAGACGGGCCATTCGCTCAGACCCGCTCAGCCGCTTCCTCCCCTGGCAGGACATCGGTCTCGACTCCACCACCACTGGTCTCAAAGGATCCTCCGACCCGACGCCGGAGCACCAGGAACACGCCAGCGGCCACCAGGCCTACCACCGCGGTTCCGAACCAGACCCAGCGCGGATCCGTGTAGTCCATGACCAAACCGGCCGACGTCGGGCCCGCTGCCGCTGGAATGACCCAGCTGAAACCGTACATCGCCATGTAGCGTCCTCGCATTGCCTCAGGCGCCATCTGAGAGACCAGTGCCTGGGACACCGGGGCGGTCATCATCTCACCCAGGGTCAAAATCGCAACCGCCACGAAGTACAGGGCGTATGCAGAGACGAACCCGTACAGGCCAAAGCCCAAGGCATATAGCACCATGCCGCCGGCCATGACCCAGAGCGGCGGGAACTGGCTGACCCACCGCGTGATCGGGAACTGGAGCAACACGACCATAGCCGCATTGAGGCTGAGCAGGTACCCAAAGCCTCGCTCCGTCATTCCGCCTACATCCCGGAGGTACACCGGAAGGGTCGTCGTCAGTTGCATGGCCACGAACGCCCGGAGGACGCACGCCAGCATGAAAAGGACGAAAGCCGCATCCTGCAGCACAATCCAGTATCCCTTGAACGTCTGCATGACTGTCTCGGCTCCTTCGTCCTCGACCGTCCTGCGCATTGTCTCGCGGATGGTGATGACCACGAACAGAGCCGCGATCAGGCTCGCCACCACATCACAGATGAAAAGCAGCAGATACGATCGGGCTGCCAGGACCCCGCCAATGGCCGGACCAATGGTTACGGCCAGATTAGCTACCACCCGCAAAACACCGAACCCCTCGGCCCGCTTTGCTGGCGGAAGCAGATCTGCCACCATCGCCTGCTGAGCTGGCCCGCCGGAGTGGGCCAGCAATCCGACGAAGATGGTACTGAGGAGGAAGAGCCCCACCGAGTTCGCCAATCCCATAAACAGCGTGGCCGAGGCACTTCCCACTAGACCAAACACCAGCATGCCCTTCCTCCCCAGCCGGTCGGTCATCGCGCCACCGAATATGCTGCCCACAATGCTTGAGACGGAGAATAGGCCAAACACGAGCCCCACCTGGGTCATCCCCATGCCGAACTTTCGGGTCACGTAGAGCGTGAAGAAAGGATAGATAAGCGCCCCACCAACGCGGTCGATGAACGTTCCAAGGATCAGAATCCAGAACTGAGCGGGGTAGTCATGGTAAACTGCCCGTATGCGGCGGGCCTGTCTCTGAATGAACATCCCTGGCACTCTCACTCCCCTGGCAGCCCAATGCGGTAGCTAATCACCACTGCGCACCGCCGGACTTCCGCCTGCTAGCGTCACGCCGGTCGCCTCCGTCATCCTGTGTCCGTTGTTCTCCTCGATCCCAGCGATAGCTGGAATCAAGAAACCAGCCACGCCCATCCCCGCGCAAAGCACGCCTGCGATCACATACCAGATGCTTAAGCCCAGCCAGTCGCTGATCGGCCCGGCGACCGCCAGGCCGAAGGGTGACGTCAACGACAGCAGACTCCCCATCAGCATGAACACCCGTCCCTGCAGCTCCGGCGACACCGTGCTCTGCAGAATCGCCATGATGGGTCCGTCGACCAGGGGAATCATCAGCCCTGCCACGAAGACAGACGCGAGCCCGAGCCACATCCAGCTGCCGGGTGTCAGGCCCAGAACGACGAATCCGATCCCCAGTAGGCCCATCCCCATCAACGTGGTGTAGATTCTCCGGTGGAAGCCTCCCCACGCTCCCAGGACCAATCCCCCGGCCACGATGCCGAGGCCGGCGACCGCCTCAAAGACGCTCAGTTCCGCCGCACCTCCGCCGAAATGCTGCCGGACCAGGAGGGGTAGGAGCGAGAATGCCGGGGTGAGTGCCACCTTCACGATCATTGCCCCCCCGATCAAGGCCATCAATCCCGGCCAGTCTCCGATGTACCTGAGCCCTTCGCGGAGGTCTTCCCAAATGCCCGATGCGACCGCCCCCTCCACTGGTATGTTCCGAGACGGCTGCGGCACGCGGATGAAGCACAAGGGAACAATGGCTAGTAGCGCCGTGCCTACGTCCATCAGCATGACGCCATGAGGCGGCAGCGCCGCCAGGAGGAGAGCACCCAGGGGCGGGGCAATGATGCTGAGCACACCATTCATTGTCTGGTTGAGTCCAGCTACTCTTGTGAGTTGTTCCCCAGGCACCATCAGCGACGTCGAGGCCTGCATCGCTGGCCAGTGAAGGCTGCCACCCACTGCCCGCACCACCATGATGGCGTAGATCTGCCAAACCCGCATAACGCCCGCCCAGAACAGGTAGGCCAGGCCCAGCGAAGCGAGCGCGATGAGGCCGTCGGCAGCGATCATCGTCGCGCGGCGACTCCAGCGATCAACGTATGCGCCAGCGAGGGGACCCAGCAGTATCTCTGGAACAAGGGCCACCATCGAAGCCGTTGCCAGCACTGTGGCCGACCCGGTCAGATCCACCAGCCACCAGACCAGCGCGAACTGCGCGACGCGGCTGCCGACCAGGGAGAACTGCTGTCCTGTCCAGATTGAGAAGAACCGAATCCTCCAGCTGGCACCTAATCTTCTTTCGTCTGTCATATGTCGAATCCTCTCGCTCGGCTTCCTTGAGCGATGCCCACATTAGAACCCCAGACGGCTCAGCACGCACAGGCTCCGCCACACGACCATCAACAGCATGGTGAACCCGGCTGCCGCCACGCGACCGAACGCGGGGCACCCATCCTCCCCTCTTTACTCCCTCACGTCCATACCGCACACGCCCGAGATACTGGAGGTCCTGGCGCCACCGTCTACCCCGCCTCACGGCTGCCGGACGCACCGCGAGCGGGGAATCTGTGCCGGCAGCATGCCCTCTCGGCAGCGGAATCACTTGCCTTCGATCGCGCCGAGCAGGTCGGCCGCTTGTCCCGGTGTGATCTTGCCTGTCTCCACCATGCGGAGTATCCGCAGCGTTTCCTCGTCCGTGGGAGCCTGCTGTTCCGCCGGCGGTCGTTCTCCGGTGGCACGCCGCCAGCGGCGCTCTGCCCGCTCAGCGCGGATACGCGCCCGTTCCGCAGCTTGCTCGGCCTTTCTCCGTGCCTGCTCGGTCGCTGCGTCCACTCTCTGGCGCACGGCCTCGCCATCCACCCGACTCAGGTTCCTCTCCAACTGGGTCGCCAGCTCCGCCATCGCCTGATTCACCTGCCACTCGATCTGTACGCCCAGTTCCTCCAGAGCTGCACTCATCCCGTGCCTCTCCTCCGCATCAAACGACCGGACTGTCACATTGCCCCGAACCTCAGCATCCACGGCTGCCTCTCCAGCACCTAATACGCCGCTGGTCTGGCCATTGAACGTCTCCAGGACCAAGCCGTCCACGTGCGAGCGGACTCGCCCGTCGGCTCGGAACGTCATCCTCACGGCTGCACCTGGCTCCACCATCACCGTCACGTTCCCGCTTGCGTTGACTCGATACGTCGATCCAGCCACAAACCCCGGGCCGAGTCGGGCGTTACCTCGCACTTTCGTTACGTCCATATCGCCACCGATCTCTGCCGTCACCAGGTTTCCTGCCACCTCGCCTAGCCTGAGCCGTCCGTTGACGCCGTGCACACGGGCGTTACCCCTCACGACCTCGCCATGCAGGTCACCTGCTACAGCGCGCACCTTCAGGTTTCCCAGGGCTTCCTCAAACGCCACATGTCCCACGTCCGAAAGGGTACCATTGCCGTGGATCGCCCCAATCGCCAGCGTCCCGTGCACCCCATCGACCATCAGATTCCCCTGGACTTGCTCAATCGTGAGGGTTGTCTTCGGTGGACAGACGAGCGTCCCGTCCTCAGGAAAGGTGACGGTCAGGGTCTCGCCCTGGCGGTCCAAGCGCACCTCATCCATGTGCTCATGGACGAGCAGCCTTATCTCTCGTTCCCCTTCGCCTCTTACTGTCAGATTCCCGAGACAGGTCTCGACCGTGACGTGTGGCGTCTCCGATGTCTCTAGACTTTTTTCAACCATCGATTCCCCCCTTGTGCCTGCCGCACCAGATATTGCAGCACTGTCTACTCTGGGCACGTGGCCGGTCCCGTCTGCTGAATCGGCTCTCTGCAAACCAGTGGCAACGTGCCTTAATCCTCCAGGAGCTCAAGTGCTTCCTCCGAGGTGATCTCATGGCGGGCCAGCCGCTGCAGGACCTCCTGACGGTGGGCCTCACTGCCCTCGTCACGTGGGTCTACATCGTAGCCCATGGCCCGCATCACCTCCTCCAACCGGTTCCGGACGGTCGGATATGACAGGCCCAGTTCCTCCTGGAGCCGGTTCAGCTTCCCCTCGGAGCGGATGAACATCTCCACAAAATGGCGCTGGTCCGAAGTCAGCTGGAACAGCCGTCCCAGGCTGAACTGTCCCTCCATCGCCGTGCCACAGTTACGACACACCATCCGCGTGACAAGGAGATTGTCGTGACAGACGGGGCACTCCGTTGGTGCAGTATGCATGCGACCCTCCATTGTAGAATCTTAAGCCATTACTAAAGAATTATAATATATCCCTTAATAATTGTCAAGGGGCAATCGACCAGCAACCAGCAACCAGCATCCCCCATCCCCCATCCCCCATCCCCATCCTACCTCCGTACCAGGCATTGGGTCAGGTCAATTCCCGCGAAGCGTTGTCAGTACTTGAACTCCGAGTGCACAGGTAGCAGGTTGGTGGGACGCCATCAAGTAGGAATCTGCATGGTGACGCTTGTCATCGCCACCCTCCAGCGCAACCGCGCCGAGAAAATGGTTGCGACACCGTTCTGCTCGTCGGTCATCGAAATTCGGACGACGTGCCATGTGCATCGAGGGCCCGGCGCCCCGTCCATCGCTATGATGCCGGTACCTGACGGAGCCGTCCTTCGAACAGGGCTGTGACCGCAGAGCCGGCTCGCACGCGGCCTCTGTTGCGCCTTTTCGGGCAAGCTACTTGTGTCCGCCACGAGAGGGCCGTGGAGCACGACTTGGCTGTGGGGATGTGGGCTCTTGACGAGCACGGTCAGACGGACACGAGGCTCCTGGGCAAAGCGTAGTCGGTCGGCTGGGGCATGAGAATCCTGCCCCCGACGTGGACGAGGCAACCGACCGACCGGGAGTCCGCCCGGAGTCGTGGATCAATGGCGGGGAACTGCTTGGTGGGGTTCGGACGGCCCGCGCATCCGTGGCGAATGCCCGAGGCGATAGCTGCAAGAGAGGGGGTTGATGCCTCGCCGGTCGGGTCGAAATTCCCCACCACGAGCCATCAACCCCCTCCTCCGGGATTAGATCACAGTGCCGTCGGCGATCACGGCGTTCTTCGGAATGACGACGATACCGTCCCTGATGACGTAGTTCTCCGTCTCGATCATCTCGCCCTCAGGATCGTGGGCCCGGATCGTGACGCCTTCGCCAATGCGGGCGTTCTTGTCGATGATGGCGCCCTCAATGCTACTCCCCCGGCCGATGCCGATGTCCGGTCGGCCCAGGGCCCGGTTCTCCGCCTTCCGCTCTGGCGTCTCGAAGAAGTCGGCGCCCATCAGCACGGAGCGGATGAGACGCACCTCAGGCCCGATCACGCTGCGCAGGCCAATCACCGACTGGCGAATGTCCGACCCGTGGATCAGGCAGCCGTCAGCGACCACGGCTTGCTCCAGGTCACAGCCGTCAGTGACAGTTGGCGGAAGAAAGCGCGGGTGCGTGTAGATGGGATGCTCCGGATCGTAGAAGTCGAATGGCGGATCGGGCCGCCCCAGCGCGAGATTCGCCTCATAGAATGCTCGCACTGTCCCGATGTCCTCCCAATAGCCGTCAAATTCGTAGGCATAGACTCTCGCGTCTTCAATCGCCGCCGGAATGATCTCCCTGCCGAAATCCTCCGCCTTCGTACCTGTCAGCACGCGCTGCAACACGTCCGCCCGGAACACGTAAATTCCCATCGAAGCCATGTAGGGTTTCTCCGCCCCCGGGGCGCTCTCCAGGCCCTCCAGCTCGCCGTGTGCGGGTTTCTCATGAAAAGACGTAATCCTGTCATCGACGTCCTTCTTCAGAATCCCGAAGCGTGTCGCAGCCTCTGGCCCCACAGGCTGTACTGCGATGGTCACATCAGCCCGGTTCTCCCGATGGTGCTCAAGAAAGTCAGTGTAATCCATGCGATACAGGTGGTCGCCCGAGAGAATCAAGACGTCACTGGCTCGGGCGTGCTCCAGACGCCACAACTGCTTACGTACAGCATCGGCCGTACCCTCGTACCAGTCCATGCCGGTCCGAGTCTCCTCAGCAGCCATAATCTGGACGAACCCATCGGTGAAAACGTCGAACTTGTACGTCTGGTAGATATGTCGATGGAGCGACTCTGACATGAACTGCGTGAGGACATAGATCTTCGGAATCCCTGCATTGATGCACAGGCTGATGGGAATGTCGATCAAACGGTACTTGCCGCCCAGAGGTACAGCGGGCTTGGCTCGCATTTTCGTCAGCGGGTAGAGGCGCGTTCCCTGCCCGCCCCCGAGGATCAGCGCCACGACATCTCGCATCGACATCAGGGTTTCTCCTTCACTAATTTTGGTTGGCTTTGCTCAAACCATGATACAACAGGTGACTGTTTTGCGCTAGAGCGGGGCAAGCATGCCGGACCGGGGCAGGCTCTATCGACCACGGCTACCCGTGCAGGCTGCCTGGTGGCCTGCCCGTTCTGCTCTGTCCCGCCATCCTCAGCCCACACCAACCGTCTTGTCAAGGTGACACACAATTGGCCCTATACATCCCCAGCGATCCGTATTATAATTGGCATCAGGAGAACCTTATGTGACGATCGCGCTAACTCGAAGCGCCAGTTTGCCCGCTACGAAGGCTGTATCATTCTATCAGCGCTCAGAACACCATGATGAAAAACACACAGATCCGAGACATTGTTCTGGCCGGGGTCATGATCGCTCTTGTCGCCGTGTTCACCCTCACGATTCGTGTCCCCTTTGCCCTCACTCGGGGCTATTTCAACTTCTGCGATGTCGGCGTATTCCTCGCCGGCTTCGCCTTCGGGCCGTGGATCGGCCTGATCGCCGGTGGGCTCGGGGGTGCCCTGGCTGACCTGGTCGGCGGCTATCCCATGTACGCCCCGCTCACGCTCCTGGCCCACGGCCTCGAGGGCTTCGTCGCCGGTGCCATTGCCGGACGCACGGTCGACCTACGCCGCATGATTCCCGGTTGGATCGCCGGCGCCGCGACGATGGTGTCCATCTACTTTCTGGGCGAGGCTTACGTCTTCCAGATGGGTGTTGGTCCGGCCGCGGCTGAAGCTGTCTCCATCAACCTCCCGCAGGTCGTTGTCGGGGGCCTGGTCAGCATCCCCCTTGTGACGGCACTGGTCAAGGCCTACCCGCCAATCACTCAATGGGGTCGTTGGCGGATCTGAGAGCGAGACCGGCGAGCATCCCTTGCACACGATCGTCGACATCGAAGGCCTCCACTACGCCTATCCGCCGCTCGTACCCGGTGCGGTAGCGCGGCCGGTTCTTCGGGGACTCTCGCTGTCGCTGCGCCGCGGCGAGTGCCTGGCCCTTTTGGGCGCTACCGGAGCGGGGAAGACCACGCTCTGTCTCACCCTCAACGGCATCATTCCCCACATCCTGGGCGGCACGCTCTCCGGTCGCGTCTCGGTCCTCGGTCTCAACACCCGCACCGAGAGACCCGGGTCGCTGAGTGAGAAAGTGGGGCTCGTCTTCCAGGAGCCCGAGAGCCAACTCTTCACCATGACCGTTGCCGACGAGGTGGCCTTCGGCCCGGAGAGCCTGGCACTGCCCCTGGGCGAGATCGAAAGGCGGGTCGACGAGAGCCTGCAGGCCGTCGGCATCCCCCACCTTCGCACGCGATCGCCGCTGGAGCTCTCAGGCGGCGAGAAGCAGCGCGTGGCCCTGGCTGCCGTCCTGGCCCTCGAGCCAGAGATTCTCGTGCTGGACGAGCCAACCGCTAGCCTGGATCCCCAGGGAACGCGCTCCGTCCTGGAGGCTGTCTCCCGGCTTCAAAGCGAGCTCGACACCACGATACTCTGGGTCACCCAGGACATGGATCGCGTACCGCTGATCGCCGACCGGGTGGCGGTCCTATCACAGGGCCAGATTCTACTCGACGGTACGCCGCGGGAGGTATTCACCCGGTCCGACGACTTGGAGGCGCTGGGCCTCAGGGTCCCACAGATGGCCGAGCTTGCCTCGCGCTTCAACCAGCGCTGGGGCACAAGCCACAATTGGCTGACGGTCGACGAAGCCGCCGCAAGTCTGGGGGAAGCAAATCGTGGCTGATCCAGCCATCCAGCTGAGAGAGTGCGTCTACCGCTACGACGACCACGTCTCTGCCCTCCAGGGGATCACCTGCTCCATAGCGCAGGGCACTTGGGCAGCTTTGGTGGGCAGGAATGGGTCTGGGAAGACGACCATGGCCAGGCTGTGCAACGGACTGCTCCGTCCTCAGGCGGGGACCGTCCGGATCCTGGGGCGCGACGCGAGAGGTCAATCGGTGGGCGAACTGGCGCGCCAGGTCGGCTACTTGTTCCAGAATCCGGACCACCAGATCTTCGCTTCGACGGTGCGTGAGGAGATAGCCTTTGGCCTGAGGAACCTGGGCCTCCCTCCAGACCACGTGGAAAGCCGTCTCCAGGAAGCACTGAGCACGTTCAACTTGGAGGCCTGGGTCGATCACCCGCCGGCGGCCCTGGGATACGGACTGCGCCGCCAGGTCACTGTGGCCTCATTGTTTGCCCTCCGTCCTCCAATTCTCATCCTCGACGAGCCGACCACGGGCCTCGACTGGGGGCGCACGAAACGACTGCTTAAGCACCTCCGAACGCTTCACCAGTGCGGGCACACCATCGTGGTCATCACCCACGATATGCGGCTGGTTGCGGACTGGGCCGAGCGCGTGCTCGTTCTTCACGACGGACGGCTCATCGCCGACGAGACTCCTCGGGGCCTCTTCGCCCGCGCGGACCTTCTGCCGCGGACCTCGTTGAGCGCGCCCCCCATTACGGAGCTGTCACGACAGCTCCGCCCACTTGGCCTGCGGGGAGACAGCCCGACGGTCGACGCGTTCTGGCGCGAATACACAGCCCTCCGTCGCGGCAAACCAGGAGGGGGGTCGTGAGCCAGCAGTTCGATCTATACGTCTCGCGGGGGTCCTGGCTGCACCGGCTGGATCCTCGCACCAAGATGGCCCTGGTTGTCGCCAGCTTCATCCTCTTGCTGATGAGCGATCAAGTCCTGGTGATGCTCGCGTATCTGGCGGCGGTTCACCTTCTCCTTCGCACGGCTGGTATCCCCTGGACGCGCATCGGCTGGCTGTGGGGTCGGATGTGGCCCCTTACCCTGATGATCTTCATACTCTGGCCCCTCTTCTACCCGGGGGGCGAGCCGGTCCTCCTGGATTGGTGGCTCATCCGCATCACACGTCCCAGCCTCCTGGCAGGCCTGGCGGCTGGGCTGCGGGTCGACGCCCTGGCTTTCGCGGTGCTCACTCTGATGGTTTCCACCAGCCAATCCCGCCTCGTCCAGGGACTCGTGCGGCTCGGACTCCCCTTCGAGTGGGGTCTGGGCCTCGCCATCGCCCTCCGCTATCTGCCTCTTCTGCACGGCACGTACCAGAGCATTTGGGACGCTCAGCGAGCCCGGGGTTGGCGCCCCGAGCATGCTTCCCTGCGGCAAAGGGCGCGGGCATACATACCCACCCTCGTCGCCCTCGTCATCGCGGCACTGCGCTTGGCGGATGCTCTGACGCTGGCTCTGGCAGCACGGGGCTTTCAACCCGGCCACCGTCGGACCACCCGCCATCCCCTTCGTATGCACAGCGCCGACTGGTGGTGCCTGGCTGTACTGTCGCTCCTCATTGCATCGGCCATATACCTCAGATCCGGTCCCATCCTGGGCTCGTGAAGCCCCTTCATGCCACGGGATCGCCAGGGACGAGCGCAGCGGCGCAGCCTGCCTGCACAGCGTGTTCCAGCGTTCTCTGCTGACGAACCGTCTTGACACCAACCGCTGCCTGTGATAGAATATATGCGTCTGATTGAATATATCACTGGAAGCATATCTATGGAGAGACGATACCAACAAGTATCTGACCTTTTCGGGCTCCTGGCGCACGAGCCCAGGCTCCGCATTCTGGACGAGCTGCGCCGCAGCGAGGCCTGCGTCTGCCATCTCCAGGCTGTCCTCGACCGGCCCCAGGCCTATGTCTCGCAGCAACTCGGCGTACTGCGTGAGGCCGGCGTCGTCGCCGATCGCCGCGACGGTTTGTTCGTTTTCTATCGCCTGGCGGATCGGAAGGTTGAGCGTCTACTGGAGCAGACGCTCGGTCCAGCGCAAGAACCAGCGGTGATACCAGGCTGCCCGTGTCCACATTGTAACGCGACGCACGACTAGGATCGCTGCCTGAAGAGCCGCAGAGATGTTGCGGCTCCTTTTTTTGCTTGCACATATTCGTTGAAATGCATATTTGGTGTAGATCCCACGCAAGGAGGACTTCGTGCTTATTCTAGAGTCGATAACGATGCTTCTGCAGGCAGGTGTGGGAAGTCTGGCGGCCT
>Ga0207796_1000138_pt1 | contig 31823 bp, 27 predicted proteins | sample Pon1CUnioCityCA_6_FD_187274 | JGI IMG/M metagenome (GOLD analysis project Ga0207796, IMG submission 187274) | Marine sediment microbial community from Union City, CA, USA - Pond 1C Sediment 1 (SPAdes) | ecosystem: Environmental > Aquatic > Marine > Intertidal zone > Salt pond sediment ... | reverse complement strand
ATTTTTTGACAAAGTTAGACGCCATTCCTCACTTTTTGGAGCAAAATTAGCGATAAACCAACGAGATTCCTCCTTCAAACCCTCAGAATGAGGAAATAAGGAGGCAGTATGCCCATCCGAACCCATGCCTAGCAACACAAGATCAAACTGCGGCCAATAGCCATCAAAGAAATCCCTGAGGACCGCTTCATAGCTTAAAGCAGCCTCTCTAACTTCCATTTCAGCAGGCACACGATTTACATTGGACCCTGGGATAGGAATTTTTCTAATTAATGACTCATGGACCATTCGGAAATTTGAATCGGGATGACCTGGCGGTACATGCCGTTCATCTCCCCAAAAAAAGTGCACCTTATTCCAATCTACCTGCCCTTGACAATCCGGATAGGCCAGCCTTTGATAAAGCGTCTGAGGTGTGCTGCCACCAGCAAGTGACACAGAAAATCTATCCCTCCTCCTAATAGAGTCATTTGCCAGTGCAATAAATTCTTCCAGTGCTGCTTGGCTTAGGCTTTTGATATTTGGAAAAACTTTGATCTGTGACATTCTATTAATTGCCATTCTTCTCCTGATGCAAAACAAACCGAAAAAATCTTCTGACCCAATTAATAAGCATTTTGAGGAGGAGATTAACCCCATTTATTTTATTTTTCTGAGATCAGACTCATCGCTATTGGATGGAGCTTTGCAATTCTTTGAATTTCTTTTTTTGTTCTGCGGATAAATTCTTCGGAACCTGGATTTGGAGGGATACATACAGGTCCCCTCGTTTTTCTTTACTTCCCAGTCTTGGCATTCCAAGTCCTTTCAACCGAAAAGTTTTCCCCGAATCAGAACCAGGTGGAACTGTTAATTGAACCGTTTTATCAATAGTGGAGACACGCACCTCGCCTCCTAAAAGGGCTGTGAATAAATCCACGGGTTGATCGATGCGCAGGTCATCCCCGTCCCGGCTGAATTTCGAATGCTCAAGGACATCCACCTTGAGATAGAGATCACCAGCTCCTCTCGGGCCTTCCGCCCCCTGACCGCTCAATCGAATTTTTGATCCCGTTTTGACACCGGGTGGGATTTTCGCTTCAATACGGCGCCCATCTTCAAAGGACAAAAGCCGGGTTGTGCCGTTAAATGCCTCTTCTAAGCTGATCTGCACCGTATGTTCAATATCGCGCCCGCCTTGAAATTCCTGGGTTCTAGGTTGCCGTGTGGATCGCCTTGAAGAACGAACACCGCCCATACCGCCGAATAATGTCTCAAAGAAGTCTGAGAAACCGCCCAGGCCACCGCCAAACATCTGCTCAAATTCTTCCTGAGAGACTGTACGGTATTGCGCACCACCTGGTTGACTCCGGGTTGCCCATTGTGACCAATCAAAATCTTCTACCCGACCGCCTCTTTGCTGATATTGCTTCCATTGAGAGCCAAAGCGATCGTATTTCTGGCGCTTCTCCTCATCCGAAAGCACCTGATAGGCTTCGTTGATATCTTTAAATTTCTCTTCTGCATTGGGATCATCAGGATTAACGTCCGGATGATACTTTCGCGCCAGTTTCCTGTAAGCTTTTTTAATTTCTTCCTGGCTGGCACTTTTACTCACACCCAATGTCTGATAATAATCTTTATATTCCATAAAAGAATCCCTAAATTTTTGCTAACTTTCCTATTTTATTTCTAGAATGTCTAAAATTCATAAGAATAAATCAAATTTCAGGGATATCTGGGGTGATCGATAAAAAATAAAGCCAAAAAAGATTTCAAAGCCTCATACGCTTAGATTTTTAGATCATCAAGCGTTTTCAGGATCAAATTCACCCCGGAATCGCTTAGGCAGTAATTCTGCAATGCGAGTCATGATAAGCTTACCCGCTTGACGAATTTCCTCACGATTGGGGCGCTTTGGATTTTGGGATTCAAGCGGTCCAAAAACCTTCCCAATTTTCGTGGTGATACCCAAACGACGTTTTTCTTCAAAAATCGTACCGAATAATTCCCAATCGTTATCGCTAATGGTGCCAATAGGCAATATCGGTACACCCATGCGAAGCGCGACATAGGCAGCACCGGGCAAAGCTCCACGCAAGGGTCCTGGATGAACATGCCCTTCAGGAAAGATTACCAAAACACCATCCTGGGCTAAAATCGCTTCTGAAGCCTTTAGCGCTTCAAAGTTGGGTGTCCCCTGTTCAATGGTGAGAGTATCGTAAGCTCGGGGGAAGATGCGCATCATCGGAGGTGCCATTGGCATCTCAAAGTCGCCAATAAATTCCAGAGTCCAGGGCATGATATGAATGGGTGCAACCGTATCCAGGAAACTAAAATGATTGCTAACGATCAATAAAGGCCCTTTCTCAGGGATATTCTCACGACCCATCACTTGCCAGTTTGTTAGGATCCCACCAAGTATATCAACGCCAATATTGAGTAAGCCACGAATAAAACGCCTGCGCGGCCAGGGGTATTTCTCAATATATTCTTGACTGATATCTTGATCTGCCATAATGCTTCCTATCATTATCCAAAGTCATGCTTTTCACATAAAGTGAATTAAGTGATTGTTGTATTTCAGACCTCATTATAACCAGAATCTAATCATTCGTTTTCTAGCGGTTGTGCTTAGAAACATCGATCTTAAGATGTCAAACCTCAGTCATCATTATCTATTAAATATTTTCTCAGGATGCCCTGCTTATAATTAATTTAAGTCTGTAAGATTTCCAGGATGTCCGGCGTACAGGTCAGAATCAGATCGGCGCCGGCTCTTTTTAATTCTCTCAATGTTCCAAATCCGCATAAGACAGCCAAGGTTTGCGCACTGGCAGCCTTGGCCGCACGCACATCAACAATGGTATCGCCGATCATCAAACACTCAGAAGCCTTCAAATTCAATCCTTCGGCAGCCAGGTGGATGGGATCTGGATAGGGTTTTGTGTGCCGACTTGACTGTGATGTCACAATGGTTTTGAAATAGGGTAACAGTTCATATTGTTCTAAGAAAGACATCGTTGAGGCTTCATCCCTTGCACTGGCCACAGCCAGGGGGTAGTTTTCTGAAAGGCGCGCGAGCATCGGTTGGATACCCGGTATGATCTCCAAACGATTCTCTGGCAGTTCTTTTCTCCGTTTTCGTTGAGATAGCATGTTATAGAACTCGCTCAGCAGACCGTCCACACCGAGTTTGTCAGCCAGGTTGTATAAAAAGTTCGCCGGTGTTTCGGCCGTCATAACCAACCAGCGAGAAAATTTTCTGGGGTTTTTTTCATTGAAAAGAAATGCGATCGGCATTAACCAATCGATGAGTTGGTTGACCATGTGGTCATCGGTATCGCTTAGCGTCCCATCGACATCAAAAAGCAGTCCCCTGATCCGTTTTTGATCCAATGATCCAAAGACTACTTTTTCCCTGGCCGTCATTGCAGTTCTATGAGAACAGCCTCAACAATTTCAGCGGATGGACCGATCACCCAAATTGTTCGGTTTCCTTCCAGGATTGACACAATCTGTAGATTAACGCCAGACCATGTGTTGAAATCCAAAATCAACTCATCGCTCTCATCCCAACGTTGATCAGCATAATCTATAAAGGCTTCAGCGAATTCTTCTGCATCGTCATTGGTATCCCAGACGGCATCCATGATAAAAGTGATCTCTTCGGTTTCCTCATTCAGATAAAACGCATAAGTATCTCCACCCCATCCAGCCGCAGCCTTTTCGGACTTTCGCTCTGAAATCCGATGTGTTTCATCATAAGCTTGGCTAAGGATCAGGTGAATGTACCATTCTCCCATCTCGTTTTCGTCCACCAGCTCCCAGCCACTTCCTAATGCAGCCGAAAAATCCGGCAAGTCAACGGTTATAGGACGATCATCTGGGTATTTATCAGGGTGCAAAATCTGTTCAGTTGACACCGGTAAATTTTGATAGGCGTCATCAACAGCCGTATATCCACCTTGCTCATATAAATATTGAACAAATGATAAGCCTTTTTCATATGGGAAGTACAAATCTGCTGACATATAAGGCGGCGCGGCATCCAATATCGGGCTTTCAAAGTTGTCATAAGCCTGTACCAGGTCTTGATAATCTTCACGAGATGCATAAGTCTGAAACCAAAGGATTTCTGTCTGCGAGGCATCACCCTCAATCAACGCTTGAATTGCAGCACACTTTTCCGAATCTGCTTCGCAGGCATCTTCATTCAATCCCAAACCTTCTTCCAGGTCATAAACCTGGTCCTGGAGAACGTGAGTAAATTCGTGCGCATAGGTGAGTTTCTCACTGCCGCCAAAATCTGCCCCCTGCACAACATAGATCTCCTCTGTTTCATCATCATAAAAACCTGCGATTTGTTCTGAATAAAGACTTTCATAAAAGGATTTCAGTTCAAAATCAACCGGCAGCAAACCTAATAAGGATAAAATCAATACATCCTGTCGGGCATCCTGCTCATTGTAGTCCGCAAAGAAGTCCTGTGTCACGATTTCCTCCAATTCCTCTGTAGAAATTAAAGTTCGATTAACAGGCTGATTTGAGGATAAACCGCGAATGTTTACAACCTCGGATTCAATTTGGTACAACTTATCCGCCAGATCACTTGGCAGGTTTTCCGCTTCCCCAGTTGGGATGTTCGTGGTCTCTTCTAAAGGCGTAGGCTCTTGCAGGGGTGTTGGTAAAGCGCTGCCCTGGTCAGTGCTGAACGGCCAGATTAACGAAACACCAATCCCGCTGATGAGCAAGAAACTTAAACATAAGCAAGCGACGATTAATATGACCCCGCAACTGATCAAGATATTTCTCGTTTGACGATTTTCCATATAAACCTTTTCTTTAATGAATTTTCTAATTAAATTTCTTCAGCATAATTATGTCTTGAAAAGTGAAATTAAACAAATATCCGAGAAAGCTTTGGAAGTATATAAACAAAAACCCGGTATGCCCGGGTTTTTCGTGCCATAGGAATAATTAACTCACACGTCAAGTATATACCCCACACCCCGCTGTGTGATGATAAATTTTGGGTCGCCAGGGTCTTCTTCAATGGCTTGTCGTAGCCAGCTGATGTGAACATCCAGGGTCCGTGTATCACCGGTATAATTTGTCTTCCAAACTTTCTTGAACAAGGGAACCCGTTCAACCACTTCCCCATGATTTTTAATAAAAACTTTTAATATCTGTACCAATCGGGGTGTTAATTTCGTCTGTCTATCCTGGCATGTCACCAAATGTGTTTTGGTATTTAAACTAATCGGACCTGCCTCTAAGATGAATTTGTCGTCCGTATTACGATAAGCATCCAAACGATTGATTAATTTTTGACTGGTGAAGGGCAGTCTGAGCACAAGGGTGGCATCCACAACTTCAGGAAGGGAGACATCCTGATCGACAATCAGGACAATCGGCAATGATCCGTCCATTTTTCGGAAGGATTGGCAGATGCGCACGCCGCTTGTACGTAATGAAGCCGCATCAATCACAACCACATGGGGATTGGTGCTTTCCATGATCGCTAAACCAGCTCTCCCGCTGGAAGCGCAGGTGACCTGGAAATCCTTTTCATCGAGATCCTCAGCAAAGGAATTATGATTACCTCTTCGACCTTCAACCATTAAGACGGTCAAAGCTGAGTCTTGTTCCAAAATAATTTCTCCTATCCAGGGTTAATACGAACCTAACAGAGGCTGGAAAGTATTTGGCCAGTTTATCTTAGACAATAATTTAAATAATAAAAAGTGCATCCACTTCAACAGACCTGAAATTCACGCATTGTTGAATTTCCCATTGTAGTATCAAAGCCTTGATGACGAGTGTAGCAATGCGCAATTTCTAACGGACTTTAAATTCGTGTTTCGATTATACTCGAAAACCTTAAAGAATCGTAGACAATTCCATCACTTTGGTTGCGTGTTGATACCCCCCGTGTTAGAATCAAGCCAATTCAACGTGAGGAGAGCCCATGGTAAAAATGATCGAAGTCGAAATCGATAGCGTTCGTGTGAGTCTGACGAATCAGCAACGCATTGTGATTTTGAAGAAGTTAAATGATGAACGTTATTTACCGATTTGGATCGGGCTTTATGAAGCTGAAGCTATCACGATTGCTTTACAAGAAATCCAGGTAGCCAGACCCCAAACCCACGACCTGCTTAAGACCCTCATTCAAACACTCAATGCCAACCTTGTTCAGGTTGAAGTTATTTCCCTTTCAGACGATGTCTTCTATGGTAACCTCATTCTGGATATTAACAGCAAGCGGCACCAGGTTGATTGTCGACCATCTGACGCTTTAGCCCTTGCCGCCCGAATGAACGTCCCGATAATGGTTTCTGAAGAAGTGATGAACAAGGCGGGTATTATTCCAGAAGAGGATATCACGGATTCTGAAGGGGAAGATTTTGATGAAGAAGCTGTCGAACCCGTTGATTCCGAAAGCCTGGATGTATTTGAGGATTTTCTTAAAAATTTTGACATCGATGATCTTGAATCAGATTCAGATGATCAAATTGAAGACGAAGACTGAACCTGCAGGGTGAGCAATTAAGAATGACCGGGAATTTTTGGTTGAACTGGCGCCTGGTTTTTTATAAAATAGAGACATAACTATCCCTCAATGATAAATTAAGTTGGTTTTTCGCTATGGATGAGCTTGACTTCAGTGAGAATACGCTTTCAGAAGCATTAACCCTTCCCAGTAACAGGGATGCCGAGGAGGCATTAATTGGCGCGGTTTTGATCGATCCTGAAGTCTATCTCAACGTCGCCCAATTCTTGAATTCAGAGGATTTCTTTATCGTTCGCAACCAATGGATCTGGGAAGCTTTTCGATACATGGTTGAAACAGATGAGAAAATCGATCTGGTCACGGTGGCTGAGACCCTTTCCAACAAAAGCCAGCTCGAAGAAGCAGGTGGACATGCTTACCTGATTTCATTGGTCAACCGTGCACCCAACTCTTATCATGCCGAGTCATACGGCAGAATCATCGAACAAAATGCAATTCGCCGAAGAATGTTAGAAGCAGCCAACCAGGTTGCACGTCTGGCATATCACCAGGAACAATCCATCGAAACAGTCATCGACGAAGCTGAAAAAGCAATTTTCAATGTCAGCGAACGACGCATTAAACGAGACCTGGAACCGATCAGCAAAGTTGTCAGAGAATACGTTGCCCGGATTGATGAGATCTCCCAGCGCCCGGATGATATCTTCGGCGTTCCCACCGGCTTACTCGATATCGATACCCTGTTAGGTGGTTTACAAAAATCAGATTTGTTAATCGTTGCGGGTCGTCCCGGTATGGGGAAAACAGGCTTTCTATTGGGCACCTTACGCAATGCTGCCCTTGTCCATAAAAAGCACGTCGCCATGTTCTCTATGGAAATGTCCAACGAGCAGCTTTTACAGCGGTTGATCGCGATGGATACCCGCATTGATACCCAAAGACTGCGGACCGGTCGGCTGAATGGCAATGAATGGGATATCTTTTTCCAGGCATTGGAACCTTACGACCACGCCATGATCTTTTTAGATGATACACCCGCCCTGACCCCTCAAGCCATACGAACAAAATGCCGCAGGCTGCATCTTGAATATCGCCTCGACTTAATCTTGGTGGATTACCTTCAATTGATGACCAGTGACACCCGCACTGATAACCGGGTGCAAGAGGTCTCAAATATTTCGAGGAACTTGAAGGTGCTGGCGCGTGAATTAAATGTGCCAGTGCTTACAGCAGCCCAATTATCACGGGCGGTGGAGCATCGACAGGATAAAAAACCCCAGCTATCCGACTTGCGTGAATCAGGTTCACTGGAACAAGACGCAGATATCGTTATGTTCATTCACCGGGACCCCTTGAGCGATAACAGGGAGGAACGCAACAAGGCTGAGATGATCGTCGCAAAACACCGTAATGGACCTACCCACAGCGGTATCGGATTGGTCTTTATTGACGAACTGGCAAAATTTGAAAATGCTGCCAGGGGGCAGCAAATGGAAGGTTAAAGGCATCATGCCCACCAACCCGGAAACAAACACACCTTTTGGTGGTTTCCAAACAGAGCAGTTAGCTTTGGTTCGGATTCCCGAATCTTTTTTTACCGAACTTTTACCCCGCATCCAATCCCTGCCACAGCTTCGCCTACTCTTGTATTTGTTTTGGCATCACGAGCAGCAGGATCGTGAGGTCCGCTTATTTAAGTTGTCCGAATTGCAGTCTGATCCCACACTCATCCAAATGGTGCAAAATGAAGAAGGCTTAAGAAAAGCCCTTGTAGGCCTGGAAAAAAAAGGTGTGATTCTCAAAGCGACACCTCAAACTTCAGATAAACCTTATTACTTCATTAATAGCCCCCAGGGACGCGCTGCGGTGAATGCCATTCAGCAGGGTACATGGCAGGACTCAGGTGATGGACAGATTCTCATCCAGCTCACCAGAGAGCGCCCGAATATATTCAAACTATACGAAAAGAATATTGGCGCGATCACACCCATCATGGCTGAGATACTCAAAGAAGATGAACAAACTTATCCCATTGATTGGATTGAAGAAGCAATACGCATTGCCTTAACCCATAATGTGCGAAACTGGAAATATATCCAGGCTATTCTAGATCGTTGGCAAAAAGAAGGACGTGGAGATGAACAAAATCGACGAGACCATTCGCAAGATCCGCAAAGCTACCGAGAAAGCTGGCTCAGAAAGGAATGAAAGCCAGGAGGGGGATCAACCGGTTCGCCAGGTGAGGATGCCCGGTGATCCGAACTGCCCGATCTGCGGCGGCATCGGGTATTTAAGACGCGATGTACCCATCGATCATCCTGATTTTGGCAAAATCATCCCCTGTTCTTGCCGTTCTCAGGAGATCACCGAATCGGCCAGGGAACGCCTTTTTCGCATGAGCAGTCTCGATGCATTAAAAAATTTGCGATTCGAAAACTTCGTCGCACGGGGGAGGGTCGGTTTAGGGAAAACGCAGGCTGACTCCTTGGAGAATGCCTACAATCAAGCCCTCAATTTTGCTAAAAACCGCCAGGGATGGCTTCTGTTGACCGGGCGCTACGGCTCTGGTAAAACCCACCTTGCAGCATCTATCGCTAATTATGCGATTGAAGCCGGCGTTTCCACTTTATTTCTGACTGTTCCTGATCTTTTAGATTGGCTTCGTTATAGCTATTCTGGCGGTGATATGACCTTTGAAGACCGGTTTGAAGAGATTCGCGAAATCCCCCTATTGATCCTGGATGATTTTGGCACACAAAATGCCACTGCCTGGGCACAGGAAAAAATCTTCCAGATCATGAACCACCGCTATATCAATCAACTGCCAACGGTCGTCACCAGCAATATTCTCATCAATGATTTCGAGGGGCGTATTCGCTCCAGGCTGCAGGATCCCAATCTGGTTACTATGGTCAAGATCCTTGCGCCTGATTATCGAAACCCGACCGATGATACCGGTCATCCAGAGCTTTCGACCCTGTCACTGCACAATCGACAGACATTTGGCAACTTCAGCCTGCGTCAGAATGAAAAGCTGCCAAAGCAGGATCTAAAAGACTTAAAAAAAGCCTTTGAGGCAGCCCGGGCATTTGCCGAGCATCCCAAGGGCTGGCTGCTGCTGACCGGACCTTATGGTGCTGGAAAAACACATCTGGCAGCCGCCATTGGAAATTACCAGGCCAGCATGGGTTTCCCCCCACTCATGGTCAGCGTGCCAGATTTATTGGATCACCTGCGGGCGACCTTCAGCCCAAACAGTACGGTCTCCCTCGACCGTCGTTTTGAAGAAATCCGTACTTCGCGTCTGCTCATCCTCGATGACCTTGGAACACAATCGGCAACACCCTGGGCAAGGGAAAAGCTCTACCAATTATTTAATTATCGCTATAACGCGGAGTTACCTACGGTAATCACCACTTCCAGCAAAACCGATGAATTAGACCCAAGACTCTACAGCCGCATGCAAGACCAGAGGATCTGCACGGTAATCGTTATGCCTGTCCCCCCTTATCAGGGTTCCCATTAAAAACAATTTTTCCTTATTACACAACTAAATACAAACAGAATCACCCAGGACAAAGGTGAATCATTTGCACAAGACTGAATTAATCTAGCAAATGCTCCGGGGTATCCATATACGACGTCCTCCCCGCAGATACGGGGAGGACATTCTCAATAGAAAAGGAGAAGAAGATGAGGTTTCTCATCCCATCTTGCTCATAATGATTGTACGCCCTAAGTATTTGAAAACTATAAGAAAAATGGGGGCAAAAGCACCCGCCTGATAGTCACTTAATGGAAGGTCTGGCAAATCCTGAAGCCAAACGCGCCAGGACAATCCACATAAATCCAAGCACCAATCCGGTTAGCACGTTCTGCAAGTTGAACCCGGAGAAGATGAGCCAGCTGACAGCCAGGATCAGGCTGGCACTCAAACCTGCAATGCTACCTGCTTGACGCGGGTTGGATACACCCATTTTTCCCGCCACAAACCCGCCTGCAATAGGTGCCAATAAGATAATGATCCCGCTGATCAGAACATTACTGATAGAGGACAAAAAATCGACCGAAATCTCGTTGAAGATAAGCAATAAACCAATGGAGAAAGCAACGATCAGGATCCCGCCGATAACGCCGCCAAAAACCACGTTTCGATTCATAATAAATTCAATCCTGTTTCTTTATTGACCTTCCGATCTTGATGACTTGCTGCAGTTTTTAAATCATAGGTAGAATGCATTCACAAGTAAACCAGTTCCAACTCAACAAGCTGTTGATCTCTTAATATTACCTGGCATCCACATACACACAATCTTATTAACCCTTTGAGTGATCTTTGATGGAGAAACCTACCAGACCCATGATTAGTGTCAATATACCACTCAAGATGAAAGCAGCGCTGTAACCCATCCTTGTTACAATAGGTGCAAAGACAAATGAAGCGGCAAATGGCCCAATTGACATCAATGTCACAAACAATCCATTCGCACGTCCTCTTGTATGAACACTCGCTTCCTTTGCAAGCCAGGTTGTCAATGTAGCATTATTCAGCCCCATACAAAAGGCAACAGTCATGTACCCAAATAAAACTAAAAACCAAGCAGATGCAAAACCAAGGCTCATAAATCCAAGTGCAAATAGAAACAGATTGCTCATGGTCATCCATTGATAGGGGGTTTTCCGAGCAATTTTTTCAAATAAAATCCCGCCAATGAATGAAAACAGGCTTGCAACAGCACCAATCAAGCCTACAACTATCCCACTGGTGTTCAATAACGTCACCATAAAATCAGCAACATATATCGGTATGGTCACAAAGGCAAAATGACTGATAAAAATCGAAGAAAAGATAAACGCTAAAACAGTACTTATCCTCAATCGATGAGAGGTGATGGGGTCTGATTCTGTTTGATGATAAACCGGCTCTTTTATGGCAAATAAAGCAATCGGGAAAAGTATCACCAGTGGAATATAAGCCAGGAAGGCTGAGCGCCAATTAACATCAGCTAAAAATCCGCCCAAAGGAAGGAAGATTACGCCTGCCAAACCAGCAGCCGCTGCATTCAGTCCCATAAATTTGGATCTTTGCTGCCCATCAAAATAATCTGCTATTAGGGCATTGGTTGCTGTCAAAGACCCTGCGATACTCACCCCCACCAGGGCTCGCGTGATCAGGATTGCATCCAGGTCATACATAAAATACGCCATACTTCCGCCCAAACCGCCCAGCAATAACGAAAACACATAGATTGGTTTCCGACCAAACCGATCAATCAAAAACCCAATGACGGGGCCGGCGATAACCACAAATACTGCTGGCAATGTGAGAACCATTGAAATCCAAAATTGCATCCCCGGCATGTCTGAAAATTCTCGCATCATAGACGGCACAACGGGTGATAGGCTCGCACCTGCCATGATGCACCAATTTGCCCCCAATAAGAGGACTATTTTTGAAACAATATTTGGATTGTTATTCGCAGAATTAATCATTTTTAACCGTTTTTTCAACAGGACGTGTTAATCCTATCATAGCCGGTAAGTGTTATCCGAACTCGAAATTTATAATCGGACGACATCCTTAGGAAGGATAACATTTTCTGCAGATCATTTCTTGCAAAGGCAACAATACTAACTTCTTTTTCATGCCATCGGTCTGATACCAATTGCTATTATTACGCCTTTCGCTACCATGGTAATAATTACTCAATTTTATGGTTTATATTATGTCTAATTTTTCATCTCAGAAATGATGCCGATGAAAACAGCAAGAATTCAAATGCTGCACGCATTAAAAAATGGTGACAACTTAAGCTGGAAATTTATGTTGACTCATAAACCGTTCAATTCCCAAGGATCACCCAGAGTGAACCTCGTGTTCTTTGGGTACTTTTTTGACTGAACGTAATTGGAGTAAAACAATGGCGATGATCACCAAAATTCCCCCAAACCATTGCTGCAGGGTGAGGGTTTCTCCCAGGAAGATATTTGATAAAACCACGGTAAATACCGGTTGTAAGGTGATAATTACAGATCCCCTCGCCGCCCCGAGCAACTGAAGCCCAATATTGATTAATAGAATGGGAAGGAAAGTACCCACAATCCCCAAAGACAGGATCAAGATCCAGCCCATAGCATTCTCAGGTGCCTGAAGTCCCAATGGCAGGATCATGATCAATCCTGCTGTCATCGCTCCCAACATCATCCAGTTCGTCCCCAAAATCTTATTATCCACGCCCTCAAAGAATTTCTCGCTCAGAAGGACGTAAGCTGCCATGGCAAAGGCGTTCACGATCGTGATCACAAAACCCAGGGGATCAATAGATATGGCTGCTCCCCGATCGAAAGCAACCAGAAATAATCCCACGAAAGTCAAGGGCAATCCCAACCAGTAGAACTTCGGAATAGACCTTCCAGTAAATAGCGAATAGAGGACAACCAGTGACGGATAAATATACACTGTGATGATATATATAGAGGAGGAAAGTCGTTCAAGGGCAAAAACAGCGCAAAAACTAGCGATACTGAAAACGCCCCCCAGCAGGACAAAGCGCCAAAAATGGTTTGGAAGCAAAGGTTTCTTCCCACGCCTAAGGGAATAAAACAACCAGGCAGCCGGGGCTGCAATGGAAAACCGCCAAATAGCAACATCCTTGGGCAATAAAGACGTCAATTGGGGAATCGTTTTCATTAATAGAATTGATGTTGCCATCATTGCCGCTGCGCAAATCATCAATAGTAGACCGAGGTGTTTCTTCTGCATTCTAAAATTCTCCAATCGCGCTGGTGTCTCCTCTGGGAAGCCTCACTTAAGGAGCAGCGTACGAAGGATCGATTGACACGATCAAGCATTTTCACTGGCTAGACCATGAATTATACTGGCAATAAAGCACTTTTCTGATTTTTCAGTCTGACCCAAAAAACACTTCCCTGTTTCACAACCCATTCGTATGTCCAGGCAAAGGATTGACTTAATGAGATAAATATAGTAAGCTTTGTATTAATTACCCCTCCCCCCATAGGGAGGGGTTAGGAGAATAGAAATGAAACACGATCACACGGACACAATCCAGCGCTTAAAAACGGTCGAAGGCCATATCCGAGGTATACAACGCATGCTCGCGGAGGAAAAGTATTGTATCGATATCATCCGCCAGATCCAGGCGGTGCAATCAGCGTTGAATAAAATCAGTGCACGAATCCTGGATGGGCATCTTAACACCTGCCTGCTCGAAGCTGCTCAAGGTGAAGATCCTGAAGAGCGAAAACGTGTCTTGAATGAAATCACAGAAGTCTTTGAAACAGCCAACAAAGTTTAAATCTACAAGGAGAAACAAATGAAAAAGGTAACTTATTCTGTCCCAAATATTCACTGTAAACATTGCACGCACACCATTGCTATGGAACTCTCCGAAATTGAAGGCGTAACAAGTGTGGATGCTGATGTGCAAACTCGTTTGGTGACAGTGGCGTTTAGAGAACCTGCCACCGAAGATATATTGAAGAACACATTGACTGCCATTAATTACCCAGCCGTCGAGTAATTTTATGAATGATCAAAAACATCTCACCCTCCCTATCTTAGGGATGACCTGCGCTAATTGTGTCGCAACGGTCGAAAGGAACCTTAACAAGGTTGATGGCGTCCAAACAGCGAATGTCAACCTCTCCTCGGAACGCGCAGCAGTCAGTTATGATCCAACCAAGGCTTCTCTGGGTGATTTTATCAGCCGCATCCAGCGCGCTGGTTATGAAGTCGCAATGGGTGAAGCCTCCCTGGGTATTAAGAATCTTTCCGATGCTGCAGATGTGCAAAGGCTCGAAAAAGTCTTGATTGGCGTGGAGGGTGTTATCGAAGCCAGTGTCAACCTGGCGACAGAAAAAGCCCTCGTTAAGTATATCCCGACAGTAATCAGTCAAAATGAACTCAGGCGCATCATCCGGTCTGCGGGGTTTGAAACCCTGGAGAGTGACACGGAAATTGAAGATGCAGAAGCAAAGGCACGCAAACAGGAAATTGCCTACCAGCGGAAGCTCCTCATTGTCGGTTTAATTTTCACAATCCCTTTGTTCATCCTCTCAATGGGACGTGACATGTCTCTGCTCCCACAGGCTTTAGCCAATGCGCCCTGGCTGGACTATCTTCTTTGGGCGCTAGCCACACCCGTCCAATTTTATGTGGGCTGGCAGTACTACGCCAATGGTTTCAAATCCATCCGCAGCGGTTCAGCCAATATGGACGTCCTGGTTGCGCTGGGATCCTCAGCAGCTTATTTTTATTCCATCCCGATCACCTTGGGTTTGATACCGGGACATGTTTATTTTGAGACTTCCGCCATGATCATCACATTGGTTAAGCTGGGGAAATTTTTCGAAGCCAAAGCCAAGGGGGGCGCCAGCGATGCCATCCGGAAACTAATGGACTTGCGCCCTCGAAAAGCTTATATCGTGCGGGATGGCGTTGAGATTGAAGTGCGGGTAGACGAAGTCGAAGTCGGTGATCTAGTTTTAGTGCATCCCGGTGAGAAGATCCCAGTAGATGGTGTGGTCGTGGATGGCCGCTCCAGCGTTGATGAATCCATGCTGACAGGCGAATCCCTCCCCGTTGAAAAAACACCCGGGGATGAAGTGATTGGAGGCACAATCAACAAGTTGGGTTTATTAAAGTTTGAGGCGACCAAGATCGGCAAAGAGACAGCCCTCGCCCAAATCATCAAACTCGTTGAGGAAGCCCAGGCCAGTAAGGCACCCATTCAAAACCTGGCAGATAAAATCTCAGCAATTTTTGTCCCGGTGGTCATTGGGATTGCTACAATAACTTTTATCGTGTGGTATTTCTTTGTCCCTCTTGGTCCCAGTGCTGAAGTCAGCCTTTTCACCCGCGCCCTGATCAATACTGTGGCTGTGCTGGTGATCGCCTGCCCCTGTGCCATGGGATTGGCGACCCCCACTGCCGTTATGGTTGGAACGGGTAAAGGCGCAGAATTAGGCATCTTGATTAAGCGGAGTGACAGCCTCGAACGGGCTGGGGACATTACGACAGTTGTCTTGGATAAAACCGGGACCATCACACGCGGTCAACCAGCCATTACCCGAGTCCATGTTATTAACCCAAGCCTACAAGAAGATGAGATTATTCGCCTGGCTGCTTCAGTTGAGAAAGGTAGCGAACACCCCCTGGGTGAGGCGATCACTGCAGAAGCAAACGCGAGGAATTTGACACTCAGCGAACCAATGGGATTTTCCGCTGTTGCCGGTCACGGAGTGCATGCAGAAGTGGATGGCCATGAATTGTTAGTGGGCAGTCGGCGGTTAATGGAAAAGGAAAACATCCAACTCACTGATTTGGAAAGCGTTCTACAACACCTTGAGGAAGCAGGAAATACCGCCGTTCTGGTGGCAATCGATGATCAACTTGCCGCAGTAATGGGTGTAGCTGATACCATCAAAGAAGGCTCCATTCAGGCGATAAAAAGTCTGCATGAAATGGGTTTGGATGTCGCCATGCTGACAGGCGACAACCGACGTACTGCAAAAGCAATTGCCAACCAGGTAGGTGTCGACACCGTCCTGGCTGAAGTTCTCCCCGGTGATAAATCATCCGAAATCAAGAAACTCCAGGAAATAGGACAAGTTGTCGCAATGGTTGGCGACGGCATCAACGATGCCCCCGCCTTAGCACAAGCGGATATCGGGATAGCCATCGGCACCGGGACAGATGTTGCCATGGCTTCAGCACCCGTGGTTTTAATTAGCGGCGATTTGCGGGGTGTCCCCAAGGCCATTGCCCTTTCTCGACGGACCTTGCGGACGATCAAACAAAACCTTTTCTGGGCATTCTTTTATAACACCATCCTGATCCCTGCGGCTGCATTGGGTCTTCTAAACCCCATGTTAGCGGCGGGTGCCATGTCCTTCAGCAGCGTATTTGTGGTCACAAACAGCCTCAGATTGCGCCGATTTAAATAAAACTATTTTAAGAAACATCCAGAAAGATTTGATAAAATAAAACCATGCGAAGAAAAAAGAATCGTGTTTTACTCCCATTTATCCTCTTTGCCGCCGTCTTGATCCTGACGGTTTTTGGATTGATCCTGAGTGAGAATATCCGGCGAAGACAAATTGAAAATCCAGGTGAATACACCAATCAAGACGAAATCCCTCGGCTGACGGCGGAAGAGGCCTACCAGGCTGTTGCTGCAGGGGAGGCTGTGCTGGTAGACACCCGGAGCGAATCGCAGTATGAAGCCCAGCGCGCTGCGACAGCGATTAACGTACCCGTCAACGAGGTTGAAGAGCGGGTGCCGCTGCTCAACCCAGATATATGGTACATCACCTATTGCACCTGACCGGATGAAAGCACTAGCGCCCGTGTGGCGTGGGTTATGATCCAAAACGGTATTACCAGGGCAAACCCTATCCTGGGTGGTTTAGAAGCATGGATTGAAGCTGGTTACCCGGTGGAACCCTGATCTTTAGGAAGGAAAATAGGCTGCGCTATGTATAGAAGTCTAAGGGGTGACGCATGCGTCGCCCCTTAGACTTATTCAGCCCTTGTTCGACTACTCTCATGTTAGCATAACTGACACATAGCTAGTCTAATGGATTGCCCTGGGGCTGCTAATTTTCTAGATTATTTATGAATTCAATTTACAATAACCGGTCTACTTCAATGAGAAGTTGGCTTTCGATTGTGATTTTCTTTCTTTTCGTCGCTTCAGTGCATCCGCCAGGGTAACAATCACCACAGAAAATGAACCCAGTACTATAGCTGCTGAATAGGCTTCAATGAAACGTCTTTCTTCCAGTGCGCGGAAAATAAAAAGGGTGGTGGTCTCCGTCCGTCCCTGGACGCCACCGCCAATCACTAAGACAGCACCAAATTCACCCAGAGCTCTTGCCAGGGTCAGGGTCATGCCGTAAATGAGCGCACTGCTCATTTGGGGGAAGATAATCCGCGTAAAAATCGTCCATCCGCTGGCACCCAATGTTTTGGCAGCATACTCCTGATCGCGATCCAAAGTTTCTATCACCGGCACCATCTCGCGAACCATAAACGGCAGGCACACAAAGAGTGTCGCCAGAAACATCCCTGGGACAGCAAAAGCAACCTGGATGCCAAGCCGCTCTAGGACGGGGAAAAGGAATCCATTTCGACCAAAAAGTAGAAGCAGCATATACCCAACGACAACCGGCGAAACCGCAAAAGGAATGTCAATCAACCCATTCAAGAGCGATTTTCCTCTAAAATTTTGCCTGACCATCACCCAGGCTATCATCGTTCCAAAAATGGTTTGGCATAAGACGACCACAAACGCAATCTGAAGCGACAATAACAATGCCTGGGAAAAGACCTTGGAAGATATGCTTCGCCAGAGGGAGGCAATACCATCTTCAAATGCGCCGATCACCAAAACCGAAATGGGTGCCAATATCAACAATCCCATATAAGCTATGGTTATGCCAATGAGTATCCATGCTCCCCAACCCTTATTCCCTTGAGCCATCAGCGTCTGTCCCATTTCTTCTGGATGCTATTGGTGATCATCAGGATAAAAAATGCAATTGAAATCAGCAATATTGAAATCGCACTTGCCCCCAGCCGGTTCTGTGATTCGACGGCACCCAACGTATAGACCGCTGCAGTTTGCGTTTTCAACGGGATATTCCCAGCCACAATCACTACCGCACCGAACTCCCCCACTGCCCGTGAAAAACTTAAAAGAGAACCACTCAGTAAAGGCAGGGCTAATTCTGGGAAGACTATTCTCCAGAAAGTCCTCCAGGAACTCGCGCCCATGGTGGCTGCAGCCCGTTCTGGTGTCAAATCAAGGTCCTGTAATACAGGCTGGACATTGCGCACAACAAAAGGAAAAGAGATAAATAGCAAAGCAATCACAATGCCTGGTGGAGCAAAAATGATCTCAAGGCCCAATCTTTCTGACAGGAATTTCCCTAAAGCTTCCTGGGGACCATAAAGCATCACCAGCATCACACCCGTCACCAATGTTGGGATGGCGAGCGGAAGATCAATCACTGAATTTAAGATTCTTTTACCAGGAAACTCGTACCGCACTAAAACGTAAGCAGTGATCAGACCCATCACAGCATTGATGATCGTCATCAAACCCGATATCCACAATGTTAATAAGATCGCATGCCTTGCGATTGGAAGAGTTATTTGGTGAATGAGTTCAGAAAAGCCCTCCCGGAAACCGTCCTGGATGATGACAGCCAGGGGCACAAGAATCATGATAAGGAGATATAAAATACTGGGAAACCGCAGGAACCATTCAAAACGCGAGGGTTTTTGCATCCTGAGGACATGTGAGGATCCGTTCATTATTCTCCGTCCTGCACCTCTAAAATAGCCTGGGTATACACGCCTTCTTCACCAAAGATATCCACCATAATCGAGTCCCACCCGCCAAAATAGTCTACAGTAAACAGGTCATCCACAGGCGGAAAAGTTTCCGCTGTCTCTTCGAGAACCTGTGGATTAACTACTCGTAAACCATGTTGGGCAAAAACGCCCTGGGCTTGCTCTGAAAAAACAAATTCCATAAAGGCTTCGGCAATTTCACGCGTCCCATGCTTGTCCACATAAACATCCACAAGGGCAATCGGATTTTGGATCAGGATCGTTGAGGAAGGGATAACGCATTCGTAGGTTTGGCCGGAATTTTGGGCAACCAATATCTCATTTTCATAGGTAATGGCAAGATCGCCAATCCCCTTCTCGAAGTTTAAAATGCTGTCTCGCGCAGCTTTATCCATTACACTGACATTGGCCAATACGGATTTCAACACCTTTATAGCCGCTTCCGGGTCATCTCCTGGAATGCCTTCAACCCTTCCTCGCAACGCTGCGCCATATAAGGCTAGAATATTCCACATCGCACCCCCACTCGTGTTCGGGTTAGGCGTCAATATATCCACGCCGGGTTGTGCAAGATCATCCCAATCCGCAATCTTTAATGGATTTCCCTCGCGAACGGCAAAGGACACAACAGATGTGGTCACAATCCCTTGGGTATCGCCACCTTTCCAGTTATGCGTGATCAATCCTGCATCCTGGATGCGATTAACATCTGCTTCCAGCGACAGGGCAACGATATCAGCTTCAAAGCCATCCACAACAGCACGCGATTGTGCGCCTGACCCTAAATAGGATTCTTCAAATATGACCCTTTGTCCGGTTTGGTCAAACCAATATTCCTGGAAAAGAGGGATGATCTGGCCATAAGCTTCTCTTGGGGTTGTGTAAGCACCCAAAATTAATTTGACCTCATCTTCTCCCTGGGGTGTGTTATTTCCGCCACAAGCCGCTAGGATCAAAACGGTTATCAGGCTTAGGATGAAATGTGTCTGTTTTTTCATGGTAGGCTCCTGAGGGGGTTCTGCATTCGCTGATATTGACGGGATTGAACGATTAAAAAGGAACTATTCTGTACGGAGGATAGGATGGAACCAATCACACCGCTCATGCTCAATTGACCTTGCTGCTCAGGTAAAGGTGCGCCTAGAACGATCAAATCATAATCGCTTTGGCCGCATTCCTTCTGGATCTCCGTGATAAGGTCCCCTTTTGTCCACTTGATGGTTGCGGGAACACCAAATCGGGCGAGGCTATTTTTGCCAGCCTGTAAAAACCGCTCGACCCTGTTTTGTGGATAATTGTCCTTTTCATGGGTTGATAGGATGGTCATGAGGGTGGCTTCAGAGCCCATATGACGGAGTAAGCGCCCCGCGAAATTGACGGTGTCTTTCCCCGGTTCACCGCTCGCCAAACAAATCAAAGCTTTGTTTAAATGCATTGTCGGTTCTGTCGCCAAGAATAAATGGTGAGCTCCGGACAGCAATACTTGCTCCACCTCTTGCAAGCCGGCTGTTGGCCGCCAACCCATCACAACCATATCGACAAATTGCTTTTCGCCTGCTTGCCTGACAGCTTTGGGCAATATCTCGTCTGAAGCCAGCGACAAGATGGATGCCATACCGCTTCCCATTTGTTTCCTGGCATCCTGCAAGTGTGCTTCGATTTTTGTTGAATCTTTGCCAACCCCCAACAAAACGACCTGGGCATGTGCCATACGTGCCATATAGCCACCCAGGACCAGCGCGGATTGACTGCGTAAAGAACCGTCCGTCAGGATGAGCAGGTTCAAACCCGGATGCGGTAGTACATGCAGTCGCCGGATCCCCACCCAAACTTCACCTCCTGGCTGTATGGGGAGATTGGTACTTTGCTCTGCTGAACGATTGACCTCCATAATGAAGCCTAGATTCCCGTAGGGTACTGCGGGAGAAATTGGTCGCACACCGGCAATCGCTGGGATTTCAACACGTATATTTTCATTGGGACCGCTGAAACCTTTTTCAATAATCCTCCCCTGTCCCAAGGGAAGGCATCCTAATTCTTCCTTTACTTTGGCGATAGCAACATCTTCGGGTCGGAAAAGGATCTGGGCGCGATCTTGGGACGTTCGTTTTCGAATGGCTTCAGGCGCAGGAAAAGCATTGGAACCGATAAACACTTGCTCTCCTCTGACCTGACCCAATAGAAGGTTAGCTGAACCTAAAAATGAAGCCACAAACTCTGATTTCGGAAATTGATAGAGTTCAAGGGGTGTGCCCACTTCGATCAATCTCCCAAAATTCATGACGCCAATCCGATCGCCAAGATCAAAAGCCTCTTCCTGGTCATGTGTCACCAGGATGGTTGTGACCCCTGATTGACGTTGAATGCGTTTTAGACTTCGCCTCAACTCAACCCTGATCTTAGCATCCAGGGCACCCAAGGGCTCATCTAAGAGCAGCACAGTCGGCTTCAATGCCAGGGCTCGCGCCAGGGCAACTCGTTGCTGCTGACCGCCTGAGAGTTGGGTAGGTTTACGACCGCCCAAACCAACCAAACCGACCAATTCTAACAATTCATCGCGTTTTCTTTGGCGCTCAATCTTATCGACCTTACGAACCTCAAGACCAAATTCAATGTTTTTTGAGACCGTCATTGATTGGAAAAGGGCGTAATTCTGAAAAACAAAGCCCACATTCCTCTCTTGGGTCGGCAAATTGGTCACATCACGATCATTGATTAACACTTTTCCACTTTCAAGCTGAATTAAACCAGCAATGATATTGAGAACTGTCGTTTTCCCACTGCCGCTAGCACCCAGCAGGACAAAGAATTCACCATCTTTGATTTCAAGGGTGACGTTGTTCACCACAACTTGCGGACCATAATGTTTGCTGATCTTCTCCAACCGGATGGACATAAGCGCCTCAATCTCAAGTGGTTAATCCATAGCGTTCAGGCCTATTTTTCTGAATAGGCAACATTATTTTACGGCGTGGTTGTGACAGGGATTGTGATAATTATGTGATATCTTTGTGACAAATTTTTTGCGTCAATCCCCCAAGACAATGCTAAACCATACTATAGGCCAAAACCGTAGCCAATTCCCGGTAAATTCTTAATTAATTGGGGCTCACTTGGATCTTGTTCAATTTTAAGACGCAGCCTTCGAATGAGTTGCCGGAGCATTTCCTCACTGCCGCCATCCGGTCCCCAGACAGATGTAATCATTTGTTCTGAGGGTAGGATTTGACCCTTATTGAGCATTAAATCTTCCAACAGACGAGTTTCTAATCTCGTTAGCGTGATGGGTTCTTGGCCTGGCCTTGTGAATTCCCTTAGGTTCGGATCGAACACGACATCTTTAAAGCTATAGGGTTCCGAAGATCTCGATTTTCCTGATGTCGAACGCCTTAAGACAGTGTTAATTCGGGCAACGAGCTCACGCGGACTGAAAGGTTTGAGGACATAATCATCAGCACCCTGATTAAGCCCCTTAATGACGTCTTCCTCATCATCCCGTACTGTTAGTAGAATTATGGGGACATCGGAGGTTTGTCTGATCTTCTGACAAACATCAAAACCATTTTCCAGACCTGGTCTACCGGACATGTTGACGTCCAAAATGATGACATCCGCAGGGATCGCCTGGAATTTTTCCATTGCGCCCTGGGTATCATAAGCTAGATGTGGTTCAAATCCTGCCCTGCGAAGCGTGAAAGCCAACAGGTCAGCCAGGGTCCGGTCGTCGTCGACTATCAAGGCTTTCATAATTCACCCTCACTCCCCAGTGGAAGAGAGAACCAGAAAATCGCCCCTCGCGGTTCGCCTGCCTTATACCCCACCGTTCCCCCTTGAGCTTCAATGACAGCTTTAACAACAGACAGACCTAAGCCGAGGCTGAGATTGGAATTATTGTCCCCTTCCTCAGGCGTGATAAATCGGTAAAATAATTGTGACTGCCGACCGGGTGCCACACCTTGACCTTCATCCTGGACTTCAACAATCACTTCACCGCCGGTAAGAAAGGTATAAATTCTAATACTTCCACCTTCAGGACTGTGTTTAATCGCATTTGACAGCAAATTGATCAAAGCCTGGCTGGTGCGCCTTTTATCGGCCAATACAAGAAAATGGGGAACTGCCTGTGATTGGTTGAGGGTCAGTCCATGCTTAAGAATAATCGGGCGAATGGTATCAACAGCAGACTTGATAATTTCACTGAGTTCCACCTTCTGTGGCGTCACCTTAAATCGACCAGCCTCAATACTGGCAGCCTCAATGAGGTTGTCGATCAAGAATTGCAAATCGATGATCCCTATATTTAAAGCAGACAGAAGCTGCCCAATTTCCTGGGTTGTCAGCTCAGGTAATTCATCAAGCAGCAGTTCAACAGAAGCCGATAGGGCACTCAATGGTGTACGAAATTCATGAGTGATATTTGCCATGAATTCACCGATCAATTTGTGAATCCGCGCTTCGTCTGTCACGTCACGGATGACAATCGCCCGGGTGGCATTCCCCGCGTCTGCAGGTACCAGTGTTGATGTTGACACATTCAACAAGATCTCCTTGCCATTCAAAGATATAGAAATTTTCCGTGACTGATTTCCCAGCGGTAATTGACGGCTGAAGGGCTCTTCATCTTGAGACGTTAGAAAGAAATTATCCAAGTGATATCCCAGGATGTTAACCGCATCGATACCAAGTAACTGCTCCACCGCTTTACTGGCATAGGTTATGTGATTATTCTCATCCACCGTCAACAACCCCTCAACAATCGAATCTAAGAGGTTCTCTATCCATAATTTATCCTTGCGCAGCTGATCCAGGGCGTGTTTCAAGCCCACCCTGGCATCCTCCAGGGCGTTGGTCAATTGATCTATCTCCCAAATCTTTGAAGAAGATGCCATCGGCGTGCTCAAGTCACCTTCCCGTAAGGATGCCGCTGAACGGGCCAATTGACTCAAGGGTTTACTGACGCGATTCGAGATCAAAACTGCAGCGCCTGTACCAAGCAGGCTGATGCCTACTAAAGTTATCACTAACAAATGCCTGAATTGGCGATTTAGTACAATCGACTCTTCGATATTCAACAAACCAATTAATTGGAAACCTTCAATGTTTGGAAGGGGTACGATTGTTGCTTGGTAGGTGAGTGTGTCATCAATATTCAATCGCTCACTTACGGTTTGACTGTGCGCAGCTTTTGACAGCAACTCATCAGGAGGGACATCCAGCTTCATCAATGTGCTGGCAAGAAGACGTTCATTTTGATCCAACAGCACATAATCCATGCCACTTTGATCGCGAAATTCCCATAAAATGCTATTGATGAATTGTCCAACTACGATCCAGGTTTCTGCATCATCCCCCACTGGCAGCGATTCTTCTGACACCATCCATGCTTTGCCTTCAAAGACAAAGAATGGACCGCTACTTTGTCCAAGGCAAAAATCAGGCGTATCTTCCTTGCTCACAAGGACAACTGTGGATCCGTCAGAGCAAATTGCGATGGCATCCAGGGACGAATTGTCAAGAAAATCATTAAGATACTCGTCTAAGGCCTCATGATCCTGCACTTCAAACAAAAGCTGGTTCAATGTCGGGCGTTCTGACAGCAATCTGGCTGATCGCTGAAGTTGAGTGGATTTATTCTCAAAAAGTGCCAGGGTCGTCCGTGTTGCCTGTTCAATCAAACGGTTTAATTGCGTTTGAGTCTGCTGTTGGAAAAGCAATGTCGCTGGCAAGCCAAAGGCGATCACTGCCCCCAATGTAAAAAGCAAGAATATGAGGAGCAGTTGGATGACAAAATGTTTGCCAGCTAAAAATTTCATCATAGCACAACTAACATAAGGAAAGTTATTTCAGGAAATAAATTGGTGTTTACCCAACTATAGCATTGATCTTCCACTCTGACAATCCTGGATAATTTCGAGAATTGTAAAATTAATGCTGATTTTCCCCAAAAAGTCTACGAATTGCTTTCTATTTTAACTTGGTATCGCTTTCCTGGCCAGCTTATCCACACGCTCGTTCAGCCTGTTCCCTGCATGACCTCGCACCCAGCGCCAATAGACCTCATGCCGCTCAATTTCTTCATCCAGCTTCATCCATAGATCCACATTAGCGAGCTTACCGCCTTTTCGTCGCCAATGACGCCTTTTCCAACCGGGCAGCCACTCTGTGATGCCTTTTTTTAGATAGGTCGAATCGGTATAAAGGGTCACCTGGCAGGGTTCATTCAATAACCGCAGCGCTTCCAGTGCGGCGCGTAGTTCCATACGGTTATTGGTGGTCTCTTTTTCGCCACCAAATATTTCACGCTCATTTTTGCCAAATTTAAGGATCGCAGCCCAACCCCCCGGACCCGGATTGTCGCGACAAGCCCCATCCGTGTATATCACCACTTCTGGTTTATCGGCCATTTGAAATTCCCTTACTCCATATCACCAATCATGGCGTCTACTTCTCCTAAAATAGTACTGACATCACCTTCCGGCAGATTGAACAGCCGAAGGATACCATCTTGCAGTACCCACTGGGCAACAGCCCAATTCTCAGTGATAGGAAGCGTTTGAGCGTCATCAACCAAAGCAAGTCCTTGCGCCCATTGTGGGTATTGATCGGAGAAATCATCCAATTCATCCACTGCGGACCTTCGAACGGGGAGGGTGAATAATTGTTGCACAAGTTTCGCTTGTATTTCCGGTGACAAAAGGTGCTGCGCAAACAGCCATGCTGCCATCTGGTTTTCAGGTGAATCAGCACTGACCATCAATCCAGGTCCATCAATCACCATCGTTTCACCGGATGATCCCGGAAAGCCCATCACCTTCCATTGATCTTCATTTCCCGCCACATCCATCCACGCCAATTGTGCTGGGATATGATCAAGTGTACCGGCATAAAACAGCGCATAGCGGTTGGCAAAATAGATATAGGGGTCCGGTTTCCGATTAATCCAAATGCACCCCTTTTCATCCATTGACTTGAGAAAACCGAAAGCTTCCCTGCCAGTTTCACTGTTGAATTGAGGCATAGCCTGGTCTGGAAGTTCACCACCAAAAGCTGCATACCAGCTTGCTAACACATTTGGATCCACATTTCGTGGATAGCCACCTGTACCATCATTTGCCTCATTCACATCCGCCTGGTTTGCAAATGTTGCCTCACAGGATTGGCTCTGGAACGCCTCTGCGTTTGTAGGTGCACCTTCAAAGCCAAGCTCATTCCCCCAGGTCTGGTTATAAAAAAGGACTGTCGCTCGCGGGGCGACCGGCAGTGCAACCAGGCTTTCACCAAGCCTAAATTGATCCAGAAAGATTTGGTGGATATCGCCAGCAGCGCTTTCATCAAAACCCCATTCCGAATCATTAAAATATGGCTCTAAATCGATTGTAAGAATTTTGTCTTCTACTCCCGTGAGTTGGTAGGGTTGGATGGCGATCAAGCCCGGTATCTCACCCACTTCCAAACTCGATTCAAGGCTGGCCATTAATGCCGCCTCACTCCCAAAGCCCTCAACATCCACCCAGATATTCCATGGATTGCTGAGCGAAAATTGAGTCGCAATTTCCACCAAAAGATCATCCGCACGTCCCCCCCAGGGATGGACGAAATGGAGAGACACACCATCCAGGTCTTCGGGTGGAAGGGAAATCCCCTCCGTCGGATCTGGGATTGGCGTATTGGCTTGCGTTGATGTGGGAAAAGGTCTTAATGTTTCAGTAGGTTGGATGATCTTTGTTTCCTCTGCTGTTGGGCTCTCTTCCAAGACGACCGTGGCTTCTGTGCAGGCGCTGGAAAAAATCAAAATAAACAGCAAGGACATTAAAGCTATACGAAGTTTTTTTTGTCTCAAGTCGACAGTCCTCATTGGATCACAATTAACGGCACAGGTGTAAAAATCAGCACAAACACAACCAGGGCGATGACACCCAATATCTTCCGCTTGCGATCCACCGGGGTGATCTGATCTAGAGGTTCGGCAAATCGGCGACCAAAGAAAAATACCAAGGCAGCCCATAACCACCATCCTGACCAGAAGAAACCCATGAGTACCAGTAAGCCCAGGATAAACGGGAAGGTTCGCTTGGCTTTTTCCTTGCCAAACAGTACATATAAAATATGACCGCCGTCCAGTTGCCCTGCAGGGATCAGGTTGATGGCGGTCACAAACAAGCCTGCCCAACCCGCCCAGGCAACCGGATGAATTTGCACATCCAATCCACCCAGGGGAAGCGGTGCCCCGGTGAAGAAATAACGCAGCCAGTAGACCAATGGTGGCAGTCCCCCAAAGGATTGGGGTTGGGGTAGAAGACGCCCGAAGGTTAGATATTTTGCAATCAGATAAAAAACGGAATTCCCTTCCAGAAATTGGATGGTGCCCTCAGGCAGGTTCGACTCAATTGGACCAATTGTCGAGAGGCTGAGCCCAAGAAATAATACCGGAATCGCAACGATGAGACCAATCAGGGGTCCTGCAATGCCAATATCCATCAGGTGTTTCTTGTTTTTCGGGGTTTCCTTCATACTGATAAAGGCACCCATGGTCCCGAATGCGCTGAAAGGAAACGGGATGAAGTAGGGCAAGGTCACTTTCTCCCCCCTTGATCGACCCACCAGGTAATGACCTAGCTCATGTGCTAAAAGGATACCCAGCAGGCTGACGGCAAAAGGCCAGCCCTTTACCAAATAGCCGAAAAAACCACCAAGGGAAAGCTGGAAAGGATTGGTGACATCTGTAGCAGAGAATTGGGCACCGGTGAACAGCATGCTCAACAGGGTCAGGAGGAACAGCAAGAGGTTCACCCAGACCGGACCAATTTGGGGCTCGGGACGTTTCTCAACAATCAGGACGATGTGGGTCTGCTCTTTAGTCCGGAAGAGGGGCGTCAATCCCCGTGGTTCCAGGGCATCAGATAATTGATCATAAGCGCTTTCACTGTCCTTTTTGATAAGTTGCCCTTCAAAGCGAATAAGATACCCTTGCTTAGCGCTTCCACGGGTAACGCTTTGAATATCAAAGACCTGCTTGACAATGGCAGTAATTTCTGCGGAATCTACCGGTAAATTTTCGTTGACGGTTTCACTCATAAAAATCCAATTAGTTGCTCATATTGGCAAAAACCTGGTTAATTAAACCATATTATGGCAAGATTAGCCAAATATCATCCCAATCCAGCGATGGAATCACAAAACACTTAATTGGCGACTACTATTGAGACTCTGCTATTTGATCACCCCATCCCACCCTCCGGGCGCGTTGGGGTCGAACAACGCCAACAAAAAATTTTTGAGACTCTTCGATTGCCCTATGTAATCCAGTCAAGACATAAATAATGGAAATTGATGTTTGCACATCAAATGGATCCAAAGGAATTGTTTTCTTATGGTAAAAATTTGCTTGGCTTACCCAGCAAATCGTTTAAACTTTATCAACCAATTGACTTGTTCAATCAACGTGCTGTGGATAAGGTTAAGCCTCAAAGGCTGAGAAAATATTTTGCCAGTGCGTGGTAAGCTGGTAACGAAATGGGATCAATGACAGCATTGCCGGCAACAGGATGGGATGCAAAACGTGCAATCACCATTTCGGCTGTCGGATCAATGTACAATGCCTGTCCATGTACTCCCCTAGCCATAAACGCATGATGTTCATTGTGAGTGATCCACCACATGTTTCGATAACTCCAATTTTTTAATAATTTATATCCCGCCTTATCAAAATCAGCCCGTTTACCACCCTGGCGAATATCTTCAATAGCAGTCTTGGGTACGATTTGTGTCCCATTGAATTTGCCATCATTACGAATCATCTCGCCAAAGCGTGCCAGGTCTCTCAAACCCAAGTTAAGGCCGCCGCCAGCGAAGGGGGTGCCAATGGAATCAACGCTGAAATAGGCATCTTGCTCAGCCCCGATGCGTGACCAGATTCGATCAGATAACAATTGGGCAATTGATTTCCCTGAAACCCTTGCAATGATCCATCCCAGGGCGTCTGTGTTGGCAGTTTTATAACCGAAAGCTTCCCCATGATTTCCCTGTTTCTTGACAGTCTGCAAAAACTCATAATAGCTGCGCGGTCCCGGGTAATCTTTAGGCTTGGGTAATGGATTTCCTGCACTTGCATGCGCCCATACCTCAGCATTTGGGTCGCTGTAATCTTCACTAAATTTGATCGCTGTGGTCATATCCAGGACATTTCGCACAGTTGCATCCCCAAAGGCAGAGTCTGCCAACTCAGGAACATAATCCCGAACAAAGGCTTCAGGGTCTAACTCTCCTTCTGCAACCAGCATTGCCCCTAAGGTTCCAACAAATGATTTCGTCACAGACATTGCACCATGTTGGCCGGTTTCGCTCAGCACGCCAAAATAGCGTTCATAAACGATCACACCTCTATGGATTACAACAATGCCATCGGTATAATTTGCCAGAAGCGATTCCGACCAGGTCATCGGATGCTCTTGGCCAATGGGCATAAACTGTAAATGATCAATTTCCTCAAGTAATTTTCGCTCAAAAGGCACAGTGCTACTCATCCCTCGTGAGACATTTACGGTTGGCATCAACTGGCGGAAATTTGAAACGCTCCAGCGCCAAGCGGGGAATCGGAAGTAACTGCCGTCATCAAAGCGAATCGTGCGATCAGCCGGCGGAGGGGAGCCAACCATCCAACCCATTTTTGCTGGGTCGCTGGCGACTGGATCTGGGAATTTCGCTCGATCAAACGCATTTTTTTCAGTTCCTTCAGGGGAAGTTGTGGTTTTCATAAGTTTTTTTGACTTTCGGTATGTTTGTCTCAATTTTATCTTAACTCATAATTACACCCTGGTAAATTCCCATTCATAACAGGTTTTTAAATTGCCGATTTTTATTAACCACTCAAGTGATACTGATGATTAATCACCCCATTCTGCCCTCAGGACTATACGCATTACATCAGGGGGAAAGGCTGGTGATAAGGTCAAATAACGCCAGGACAGATTTTCTCGGGCTTTAAAATTACCCTACCATTCATATAAAACAATGGCACAACCAATCCCAATTTCGAGCTTTTGGCAAACGAATAATTTTCTAACCTTTTGTTTTTATAAATTAGTTTGCATTGGGAATTTTTTAAAATCTCAAAGGTGATACTGTTTGACACCTACCAGAGCGGTTAGTACAATGTTTCTGTGTCAGTCTTTATTGATTTTTATTAATCGGTTGGAGAATTATCTCATGCATCACATCCTCAAATCGCAACAATTCCCAATTATTCTCTTCCTCTTCATAATCCTGATGACAATGCCTATCATGGGTTGTCAAGAAAACGCTAACCCAGAACCAACCGAGACACAAAACGACATCGAATTACCATCCCCAACCGAACAATTTGAGATAGAGGACACCAAAGCACCAAAGCAAGAGGAGGATTCAAACCCAACCGAACCACTTGATGAAGTAGAGAGTGAAGCAACAACAAAAGCAGCACCCACAAGCCAGCCCACCCCTGCCCCCACACTGAGCGACTGGCGGGATGCTCCCATATCACCCGAATCGATCAGCGATCGTGTGATCGAAATTTATCAAAACGGGCAACAGCAGGGACGTGATCCTCACAGCTTCTCCGTGATCGGTGACTGCCAGGCGATCCCCTTTGTTTTTCTGGGTCCTTACGGGCGCGGCGAATTGGAACCTTCTGAGTCCGAAAGCCAATTGTGGTATGCCATCAACAACTTTGATGATTCCTTCAAACGCTGGTCCGTCACGGCGCGCGGCGGTTTCACTGCTGCCTCGATTCTCAATCCGCTCCAAGCGGACCCCGAGCAATGCAAACCTGGTGAAACACCATTATCCTGTGAGTATCGCCTGAACAACCCCGCCTTTGTCTTTGTGACCCTTGAAACCTGGCTCGATCCAGAAACCGTTGATCGCTATGAAATTTATCTTCGACAAATTGTTGATGCGGTGATTGCCCAGGGCTCCGTGCCCATTTTACTGACCAAGGCAGATGCCTCTGAGCTGCGCGGCAAAGAGCACATCATCAATCCGGTGATCGTCAATGTGGCATACGAATATCAACTGCCCCTGGTTAATTTCTGGCAATCTGCCCAATACCTGGACAACTATGGCATTGACCCTGATCGAGAAGGCTTTCACCTGAGTGATGCAGGTTACAAACTCAAGAATACGTTGGCTTTGCGTGCGCTCTACAAGGTTTGGAAGGTTGTTGAGGGTGGTGAGGTCGCAGCAGAGACAGCACCTACAGCAACACCCACACCGGAAGAAACCCAGCCACCAGAAATCCCGGTAACCTCAGTAAATTGCGATTCAGGCTGCATCTTTTTCGGTACGGCTCAATCCCTGGACGGTCAGGTTCGGGGGGCTGGGGTCTTTGCATATCAACCGGAAACAAAAACCCTCACCCAGCTCCTACCCAATGGTTTTGATCTGCAGGATGTCAGCGATGATGGAAGGCAGCTTCTGGTTAACAGGTCAAACCAGCTCTATTCCATCGACCTTTCTAATAACAGTTCTGAATTAATCAGCGATACTTTTTATAACCTTGGACAGCAGGGAGCCTACTGGAACAATGACGAAACTGAGGTGGTCTATTTGGATCTGGAGGACCCCCTCCAAGGGGGATCCGGTGAAGCCTTCTTTTTGATCCCTGCTGCGGATGATGAGACTCGTTATTTCGAGAGCGGCACCTGCGACTCAAAAGATTACTGCCAATCCGAAGGGATCTTTAAAACAGCGGATGGGGGTGAGTCGATCCAATTGGAGACAATAGCCCAGCCCGTATTCTCCCCTGACGGCAGCCGGTTGGCTTACCTCAATCCCGAAGCCGCCACTGCTGAAAATTTTTTCCATACCCGCTATCTCGTCCTTGAGGATACGGATAAAGGGGCAGCCAGCCGCAGGGTGCTGTACTTCCCAGAGGTATCCGGTTTTATGGTTTATGCCGATGTAAAAACC
>Ga0207796_1000137_pt1 | contig 31904 bp, 29 predicted proteins | sample Pon1CUnioCityCA_6_FD_187274 | JGI IMG/M metagenome (GOLD analysis project Ga0207796, IMG submission 187274) | Marine sediment microbial community from Union City, CA, USA - Pond 1C Sediment 1 (SPAdes) | ecosystem: Environmental > Aquatic > Marine > Intertidal zone > Salt pond sediment ... | reverse complement strand
GTGACCAACTACGTGATCACCGGTCAGGATGCCGAGAAGGCCTCCGTCCAGTACATCATCGACGGCAAGCAGTCGATGACCGTCCTCAAGGACGTGCGCAACTTGGTCCAGGACGCCATCAACGCTGCCGTCGCCCTGCTGCAGGGGAACGAACCTGAGGCTGAGGGCAGCTACGACAACGGTGCCAAGGACGTACCGGCAATCCCCTCTGAGGTGATCGCCGTCGACGCCGACAACGTCCAAGAGGCGTTGATCGACTCCGGCTACTACTCCGCCGACGACTTCGAGAACTTGCCGTAGCGCACAATAGTGGGACAATAGGGGAATAGTGATGGCAGAAGCCATCACTATTCCTACAAAACTCTGATAGATTGAAAACCGGAGGCGCTATGACTGCTCCTATACTGGAGATGAGAAATATCACCAAGGAATTCCCCGGCGTGAAAGCCCTGGACGAGGTCAGCTTTCGCGTCGCCGAAGCGGAAATCCACGGCTTGGTAGGCGAAAACGGTGCGGGAAAATCTACGCTGATGAAGGTCCTGAGCGGCGTCCATCCGCCTGGCACCTACACCGGTGAGATTCTGCTGCACGGTGAGCCACAGGAGTTTCATAACATTAGCGAGAGCGAGGAGGCGGGCATCGGCATCATCTACCAAGAGCTGGCCCTCGTGCCCGAGATGACCATCTACGAGAACATCTTCCTCGGTCAGGAAATCACTAATGGCATCGCGATTGATTGGCACGAGACGATCAAACAGACGACGGAGATCCTCGACAGAGTCGGGCTCGACGCCAACCCCAGCACCAAAGTCAAGGACCTCGGCGTGGGCCAGCAGCAGCTGGTCGAGATTGCCAAGGCTTTGCATCGAGATGTCAAGATCCTCATTCTGGATGAGCCGACCGCGGCCCTGAACGAGGATGACAGCGAAAACCTGCTAGATCTGCTGCGCCAGCAACGAAAGCAAGGTGTGACGTGCATCCTGATCTCGCACAAACTGCGGGAGGTGATCGACGTTGCCGACACCGTTACCGTGCTTCGCGACGGGCAGACCATCTGCACCCTGGATGCGCACAGAGGCGAGGTCTCAGAGTTTGTGTTAATCAAGAACATGGTTGGGCGTGAGATCAACAGTATCTATCCAGAGCGGGAACGCCATCCATTCAAGGCGGCAGCAGCTGCGGTTGGAGAAGCCAAAGAGGCTGGGGTAAAGGTCATTTCGTATGACCGGCTGATCACCAACTCCACTGCATTAGATTACTACGTAACCTTTGACAGTAGAGCTGTCGGTGCTCTGCAGGCTCAATACCTAGTCGATCATGCCATGGGAGAAGGCAATCCACTGTACCTGTACGCCGGTGCTACAACGGACCCTAACGCTTTCATCTTCTTCCAGGGCGCCTGGGACGTGCTGCAACCCAAGATCGCTGATGGTACTTTTGTGATCGAGAATTCCAGCGAAGCAGTCGCTCTGCAGGAAAAGTCTAGCCTAACGCGTGACGAGATGACTCAGATCATCAGTCAGGTGACGACAAGTTGGGATCCCAAGACCGCCAGGATCCTGGCAGAATCTGATCTGCACGACGCCAGCGAAGCGGACAAGGGGGATGTATTCATCTTAGCCCCGAACGATAACACCGCGCGTGCGATTGGCGAGGTGTTCGCTGCTGATGAGGATGTCAAGAGCTATGTGATCACCGGTCAGGATGCTGAAGAAGCTTCTATCCCCTTCATCCAGGATGGCAGGCAGTCGATGACCGTCTTCAAGGATGTGCGCATCCTGGTCCAAACCGCAGTAGAGGCTGCATTGGCCTTGCTCAACGACGAGACTCCCAAAGCCACGACCACGTACAACAACGGTGTGATCGATGTGCCTGGGCTTGAGTCGCCGGTCAGCGTAGTTGATCAGAGCAATATCCGGGAGGTTCTGATCGAATCTGGGTATTACGGGACCAGTGATATGTCCAGCGCCGCGGATACACCAAGCCCTGCATCCAATCCATCGGTTGGGATTGTTCTGCCGACCAAAGATGAACCACGGTGGATCCAGGATATGACTCAGTTCCAGGAAGCGTTCAAGGCTGCAGGTTACGACGTTGAAATTCTATTCAGCCAGGGCGACGCCGCCCGAGAGAAAGCCAATGTTGAAGCGTTGCTGAACAAGGGCATCGAGGTACTCATCATTTGCCCCCACGGTGGTGGAGAAGCCATTCTCGAGGTCAAGAACTGGAATGCTTACGATCCGCGCCTTGGTCGGCAGATCCTAAGGAATATCGATTTCGATGTTAGGAAGGGCGAGGTCGTCGGCTTTGCCGGCTTGATGGGTTCAGGGCGCACAGAGATCGCCTTGAGCCTGTTCGGGAACCCCGACGGCTACCGCGTGGATGGCGACGTATACGTTCACGGACAGAAAGCCAGCTTTGGACATCCGCAAGACGCGATTAAGGCCGGCGTTGCGTATCTGAGCGAGGATCGGAAGGCCAAGGGACTGATTCTGATCCAGGATGTCAAGGAGAATATCACCCTAGCGAACCTGCGTGACATAGCCCACCGGGGCACCATCGACAGGAACGCCGAGATCAAAGTTGCCAACGAGTATCAGCACTCACTGAACATCAAGACACCAAGCATCGAGCAGAAGGTTGAAAACTTGAGTGGTGGCAATCAGCAGAAGGTCTCGCTGGGCAAATGGCTGTTCGTCAAGCCTGACGTGTTGATCTTGGATGAGCCAACCCGGGGGATCGATGTAGGCGCTAAGTTTGAGATCTACACCATCATCAACAAGCTGGTCAGCGAAGGGATGAGCATCATCATGATCTCTTCGGAGCTGCCCGAGGTCTTGGGGATGAGCGACCGAGTCTACGTCGTTTCCGGCGGCAGGATAGCCGGTGAGATGCCGGTCGAAGAGGCAACGCAGGAGAAGATCATGGCTCTGGCCACGGAATACTAGGAGGCAAAAGCATGTTTCTCAAGAACCTACAGAAGCTCCTCAGGGACAACATCCGCGAATACGGCATGTTCATCGCTTTGTTCGTGATCATGGCGATCTTCACCATCACCACAGATGGCATCTTCATCTCGTCTCGAAATATCAGTAACCTGCTCAACCAGACCGGCTACATCGCGGTGTTGGCCGTTGGCATGACCCTTGTCATCGTCATCCGACACATCGACCTGTCCGTCGGTTTCCTCGCCGGCTTTCTGGGCGCCGTGGCGGCCATCGCCCTGCAGTTCTGGGGCCTACCCGTCTACGTGGTCATCCCTCTGATCTTGGCGCTTGGCTTCATCGCCGGCCTGATCACGGCTTACCCGGTGGCTCAGCTGGGCATTCCGTCGTTTGTGGCCTCGCTGGCCGGATGGTTAATCTATCGAGGTCTACTGCTCCTGGTGACGGCAGCAACGGGTACGATCATCATCCAGGACGATGCCTTCAACGCTATCGGCAACGGGTACATCCCGGACGTTAACCTGGGGTTCCTACCAGGCTTGCACAAGATTACGTTGCTGTTAGGCTTGATCGCCATTGTGCTGTTCATCATCAGCTCCATCAACAGCCGCAGAAAGCAGCAAGCCTACGACTTCGAAGTCCTGCCCTACGACATGTTCATCCTGAAGCTGGCCTTCATGTCGATACTGGTCGGACTCATAACGTGGGTGTTGGCTGGCTACAACGGTCTATCGTGGACGGTCGTCGTGGTGTTGCTTGTGGTGGGCATCTACCACTTCATCTCCACGCAGACGGTGCTGGGACGGCACATCTACGCCATCGGCGGCAACCCGGAGGCAGCTGAGCTTAGCGGGGTGAGCGTCAAACGGCTGACCTTCATCGTGTTCGGCTCCATGGGCATGTTGTCGGCTTTGTCCGGTATGCTCTTCGCCTCCCGACTCCAATCGGCCACCACGCAGGCCGGCACGCTGTTCGAGCTCGATGCCATTGCCGCAGCATACATCGGTGGCGTCTCGGCAGCTGGGGGTGTTGGTCAGGTCACGGGATCCCTCGTCGGCGCCATCGTCTACATGTCGCTGACCAGCGGTATGAACCTGATGAACGTCGACATCGCCTATCAGTACGTCGTGCGGGGCGCCGTGCTCGCCGCGGCCGTTATCTTCGACGTCGCCACCCGACGGACTGGGAAGTAACCCTGACGGGGATGTGTCGTTCCCTTTCTCGGATAGGAAAGAGGTGCGTCCCTTATGAGCGCTGATGCCAGAGAGCTTCTGCGCGTCGACCACCTGTCTCGTGACTTCGGGACGGTGCGAGCTCTGAGGGACGTCACCTTCTCCCTGGCCCCAGGGGAGGTGCTAGGCGTCGTGGGGCAGCGGGGCGCGGGGAAGTCAACGCTGTTTCAGCTCCTCAGCGGCGTGCATGCACCCTCCGGTGGAGAGATTACCTTCGACGGTCGGCCCGTAACCTTCCATACTGTGTCCCAGGCGGAGAAGCTCGGCATCGTAGCCGTCCACCAGAACCCGCAGCTCTTCGAGCACATGAACGTGATGCACAACGTCTTCATGGGACGCGAGATCCACGGCAAAGGTCTGGTCAACTTCAACAGAGAAGGTAGAATGCTACAGGTCACGCGCGACCTGCTTACCGCTTTCGATATGCCCATTGACTGGGCCGAGGAGTCGGTGGGAAGTCTCTCCGACGAAGAGATGCAGATCGTGGCGTTGGCACGCGCCCTCTGCCGCCCATGCCGGCTCCTTCTGCTGGACGACGCCCTGGAGGCGCTCAGCTTCGCCCGGCAAGAGCTGCTGCTTGAGCGCATCAAGGCATTGTCAGAACAGCAGGTTACGGTGATCCTGAGCAGTGACGACCTGAAGCAGGTCTTCGCCGTCACTGATCGCATCCTGATCCTCTACCAAGGCCGCCAGGTCGCCCTGCGTCGCACTGAGGACACAACCCCGCGCGATATCGTCGAGCTGATGGTTGGCTCCAATCGTCAGGGTCGGATCACGCCCGTCATCTGGGCCTACGAGAGCTACCATGAGGCACAGAAGCAGACGGAGTATCTGCGCAAGGCACAGCGCGAACTGAAGCGGAGCCTGGAGGAGAAGGACTCCATCAACCAACGGTTGATCGAGCGTCTGGAAAACCAGGTCGAGGCTCTAGATCAATTGAACATGGCGCTGCAGGAGGCGGGTCGGCGGGTCCTTATGGAGCGAGAGGCTGAGCGTAAGGCCTTGGCCCGTGAGCTGCACGATCAGATCATTCAGGACCTCCTGAGCTATAACTACCAATTGGAGGAGGCCGAGAGCCGCGTCCAGGGTGAGGAACAGCGTCAAGAGATCGTCCAGATCCGCAACAACATCCGCCAGGTAGTGGCAAGCCTGCGCCATGTGTGCAGCGACCTGCGGCCACCGACCATCGACAACCATGGGCTGCCAGCTGCTATTCGCTCGCTGATCAGCAAGTGGACCGAGCAAACGGGGGTTCTGGTCGAGTTGGACATCGATCCGGATCTTGGGCGTCTACCGGAGCCGATCGAGCTCTCCGTCTTTCGTATCGTCCAGGAGGGGCTGCGCAATGTGCAGAAGCACGCTGAGGCCTCCCGAGTGACCTTGTGCCTGGAACGCACGCCTAAGGCCAGCTTGCACGTGCGCATGGCCGACGACGGTAAGGGCCCTGAGCACCCCGTTGATCTGGCCGAGTTGGCAGAACAGAACCATTTCGGCCTGGTGGGAATCAGCGAACGGGTATCGCTTATGGACGGCACACTAGATCTGACCTGTCGCCGGGATGGCGGACTGGCCTGGGAGATCGACATCCCCAGCCCCTACCCGTCCATTCACAACTAGCAGCGCGGGTTCATGTTCGAGTGACGGTGCTATCTATGACCAAGAAGCGAGTCATCCTGGCTGATGATCACGCCCTAGTGCGATCCGGCATCCGCAATGCCCTGCAAGATCTGCCCAACTTGGAGATCGTCAGCGAGGCGCGCGATGGCCCCACGCTGCGCGCGGCCTTGGAGGAGGAAAGGCCCGATCTCTTGATCGTGGACGTGAAGATGCCGGAGTTTGCGGCATTGACCGCTCTCCGCCAGATCCGGGAGACCTATCCCGACATGCGTATCCTCGTTATCAGCGCTTACGACGATGATGTCTACGTTCAGGGGCTCCTCGGATTGGGTGTCGACGGCTATCACCTCAAGGATCAACCGCTGAGTGACCTCAAGCTGGCCGTTCAGCGCGTCTTGACCGGAGAACGCTGGGTCTCCAGTCCCCTGCTAGATAGGCTCGTGCATTACGCGGGCCCGATGCATACACCGTCCTTGACCTCGCGTCAACGCGACATGCTGCGTCTGCTGCAGGAGGGGCTCGATAATCGGAGTATCGCCCACCGCCTGGATCTCAGCACCAAGACGGTAGAGAATCACCTGACCCGCCTGTATCGTCGCCTGGACGTCCAAAGTCGGTTGGAGGCGGTGACATACGCCATGAAGCACCCCAAGGTCCTCGGCCTGTCGAAACAACAGACGGTGAGGCGCTCTGCCCTCCGTGAGACGACGCGGCCCTCGCAGTTCAAGGTCTTGCTAGTTGAGGACAGCAGTCGCTACCGCGTCGAGCTCCATCGTATGATTGAGCGAGCCTGTCCTGAGGCAGCGGTCTACGAGGCAGATACCACCCAGCAAGCCCTTCGCTTGGCCAGCGCCTTGAATCCCTCGCTGATCCTGGTGGACGTCGTCCTGGGCGACGAGGACGGCATCCGCTGCACCCGCCGTCTCAAGGCCCAGGATCCCGGCGTGCGCATCGTCTTGATCAGTGCCTACCCCGACCGCGAGTTCCACCGCCTCGGCCTGGAAGCAGGGGCCGTCGCCTTCCTCGACAAGAAGGACCTCAATACCAACGTGATGCGGCAGATCATCGAGGACAGCATCGACTAGGCACGGCCCCGCTCAGCGCGGGCACAAGACCTCTCTGCACACCATGCGGTGCGGCTAGCGACCCAGGAACGCCAGGTGCTCGTCGGGCTGCCTGTCCCACGCTTACAACATTTGTCGTAGCGCCGGTACGACCGGCGTGGAGAAGGACCACCCGTGAGGCGGTCCTTTTCTCGTAGGGCGAATCCCCTTTTATTCTGATGACGGCGCACCCTCCTCCTGCTACAATGGTGGCACGTTGAGCCGAGAGGGCGCCAGTTGGCGCTCCGAAGGCGGACAGAGGTGGAAGGCCATCCACGGTGGTGGCATGGAGGGAGTGTGATGACGACCAATCCTAACGAGTACTACCTTGTGGCCCGGGAGCGCGCGGCCGATGCGATGAACGAGGCCGAGCAGTGGCGCCTACGACAGGCGATACGGCGCAGCAACCAGCCCTCACCGGAGGAATCAGCCATGTGGGTGGGCCTGCGACGGCTGATCCTCAAGTTCAGAGCGACCCGGAGTGCGGACGTCCAGCAACCGTCCCCATCGCGCTTGTCCAGCCAGCGCGGCTGATCCCGACGCGTCCTGACCCCAGAAGCCGCTTCCGGCGGTCCGCCGCGCGCTGAACGCGGTTCATCAGGCGACGCCGCCATCCAGGCAACAGAGGGAATCATGGGGACCACCGTACGCGTGCTGATCGCCGACGACCGCTCCCGTTCTCGGCAGGGACTGAGGGCCTTGCTGGGCACCCACCCGGGAATCGAGGTCGTCGGCGAGGCGCGGGACGGGCTGGAGGCCTTGCGGTTGGTCGAGGAGCGTCATCCCCACGCGGTGCTCATGGACGCCAAGATGCCGATCATGAACGGTTTGGCGGCTGCCCACTTCATCAAGGAGCGCTGGCCGGAGGTGAAAATCATCGTCCTCACCATGTACGATTCGCTCCAGGCCGCCGCCCTGGATGCCGGCGCGGACGCCTTCTTAATCAAGGGATGCCCGGCCAGCGAACTGCTGGGCGCCATAGCGTCGCCCGACGAGGCGATCGATGGCCCCTAGGGCCCAGCGCTCCGCTGCGCTGAAGCCCTGGGCTCAGGAACGCAGCGCCCAACTGTGAGTCTGAGGCGCTGAATGGCCGATAGGCGGACCTGCGATCTCTGCTACAATGCGATGTCACGAGGCTGGTAGGGGCACGGCAGAAGAGCGCTGTCCTCATCCCAATCGTCTTCGTGGTCGGCCGCTGGCAGACGACGGCCGGTCAGCGGCCCAAACATCTAGGATAGGAGGGTCAGATGAGCAGGACGGCAGATGATTCTCGCGGGGGAGACATATGCTTCGTCACCTTGGTGCGATCCAAGCAAGGCGAGGACTTGGCTCGAATCGTCATCGAAGGCCTTCGCACCTTTGGCGGGCCGCTGCGCGACTGCACAGTGTGGGCCTTCGTGCTCGATCGTGACCCAGTGTCACCCGTCCTCCCCGATCTGGAGGGCGTGCGCCGGTTGCCCTTGGCCCTCGACGAGGGGTGCCCGCCCTACCCCTTCGCCGAGAAGGTGTATGCCTGCGCCAGGGCCGAGGAGATGGCCGTGAGAGACATCCGCTCCCTGGTGTGGATCAGCCTCGACACGCTGATCATCAGCCCGCCGCGGTTGTTCGACCTCGGTGCCGCTCCGGACACGCCAGAGGCCGACGTCGCCTTCCGTCCCGTGCACCACCGCAACATCGGATCGCTGGCGGAGGAGCCCCTGGATGACTTCTGGGGAGCGGTCTACGAGGCGCTGGGGATCCCCGCAATGCCCCACACCGTCGAGTCGTTCGTCGACAGGCAGACGCTGCGCCCCTACTTCAACTCCCACTCCTTCGCCTTCAACCCCGCCCTGGGCCTGGCCCAGCTTTGGTGGGATCACTTCGCGGCGCTGATCACCGATAAACCCTTCCAGGCCGGCCCATGCTCCGATGCGTTGCACAAGATCTTCCTGCACCAAGCGATCCTCAGCACGCTGGTGGCACGGGAGCTAGCGTGGGAGCGGGTCCGCCTGCTGACCCCAGAGTACAACTACCCCTTGAACCTACTGGACGAGATTCCACTGGCTCGCCGGCCAGCAACGCTCAATCGGCTGGTCACTGCCGTCTATGAGGAAGCCTTCCCGTGGGGCGAGACTGAGCTCCAAGAGCCTCTGTTGTCTTGGCTGCGGCAGCATCTTGTGACGTGAGCCCCCCGTGAGGCCGATTCTCCCCAGGGCGATCCTCATCGTCGTGACCGCTTTGGGGCCAAAGGCCAGTCAACCGCCCTCGCCAGACAGGGGCCTGATCGCTGTCATCCGCATCGCGGCTCAGGCCGATGTGCTTCATCGCTCCGCATGCCTGTCCAGAAGGATGGGGGATCTACTGGCGGTCGGCGAGGAGCGGCGATAGCGGGCCCAGAGGTGGGATCGTGGGGCAGCAAGCCTACCCTACATCTTTCGCTGGTGCGTGTCAAGTCCAGATGACTCGTCGTCGGGTTGTGTGAAGCATTGAGCGGCCCAGCGCCCATCGGGTTGCTGGCGCCCTGCACCGTGCGCCAGTAGGCGGCCTGAGGATCGTTCCCGCCGAGGCGGGCGGCTGTGCTTCACGTCTGCCCGCCTCCTTCCGCGCCCTCAGCGTGACTGCGTTCAGTCTGACCAGCTGTTGCATACGCCTGAAGAAGCGCTCCGTCCCGCTCGCAGCTCCCACCGCCTCAGACCCGCCAAACGGCAGATCCAACCGAACCGCTCGGCTGGACGCGCGCGGCTCGTTGATGTAGGATTGGGCAGACGCCGACGCTGATCTGCTGCTCAAAGCGGCACGCCCCGGATCGGGGATGGCGGCGGGATTGAGCAGCAGGTCGGACCTGCGCTGGAGCAAACCCGACCACCGTGAGCACAGAGACCAATCGAAGGAGGCCAACGTGACTGAGACCACCATCCGCCGCCTGTCCGTAGACGACGCCCAGGAGGTGCTTTTCCCGCTTAAGCAGTACGCCTTCCGACCCTCACCGCCGTTTCGCGATCGGGAGGCGTGGCTGGAGGCCATTCAGCAGCGCAGGGACGTCATCTACTTCGCCCTATACGAGGACGGGAAGCCGGTCGCCACCGTCGCCGCCTCCCCCATGACCCAGCAGGTACGCGGCACGCTACACGGCGCTAGCGCCATCTGGGGTGTGGTCACCGACCCCGCCGCCCGGCGCCGCGGTTACTGCCGACGGCTGATGGCAAGGGCACTGGCGGAACAGCGCGAGGAGGGCTGGTCCCTCTCCTGCCTCTACCCCTTCCGGGCGTCGTTCTACGAGCGGCTGGGGTATGCCAAGTTCCCGCTCCACCACGAGGTAACCTTCGATCCGGCGGCGCTGCGAGGTCTGCTCACGCAGGACCTAGGCGGCGATGTGGAGCGCATGCTCATCGGCCAGGGCTACGACGCCTACCGGGCCTACGTAAAGCGGCTGCAGCGGCGCACGCACGGGATGGGCGTCTTCGTCCACGGGGAGAAGGCGCGGGCGCAGAAGGAGAAACGCTCCTGGTTGGCACTGGCCAAGGTGGACAGCCACGTGGTTGGACTGATGGTGTATCAGCTGCGCGGCGACGATGTGACCCAGTTCACCATGCGCGGGACGCGCTTCTACTATGACACCAGCCGGGCCAAATATCTGCTGCTGCAGTGGATCGCCCGCCACGTGGACCAGGCGAACAAGGTCGAGCTGTGGCTGCCTGCCTTCGAGCAACCCGGGACTTGGATGGCCGATATGGCGCTCTCGATGCAAGCGCCGGCGCGAGCGCCGATGGGGCGCACTGTAGAAGTAGGCGCCCTCGAGGGGATGGAGACGGGTCCGGGACGCTTCGCGGCGCGGATCAGCGATCCTCTCTGCCCCTGGAACAACGACGTGTGGCAGTTCGAAACTGTGGACGGGCACCTGGAGGCCATGCCGGCGAGTGAGGCCCAGTGCGAGCTCGGGATCCAGGCCCTCTCCGCGTTGGTCTACGGCACGCACGATCCCGGCGATTTCGCCTTCCGCGGCTGGGGCGACCCATCGTCAGCAGTGCAGGACACCATGCGGACCATGTTCCCGCGCCGCCTCCCCTACCTCCACGAGTTCTTCTAGGGCTCCAAGCAGCAAAAAAGGGCCAGGCCGGAGTGGTTATCGGCGCTGGCCCTCTCCAATCGAGCAGAGGCTCTGTTCTTCTTGATGTGGTCACTTATGTCATCTGCCCAGCCGGTCCCGTGTCTCCGATGCGCCCGATCACGGACCCGGCTGGACCTAGAGGAGTGAGCGCTTGCTTAAGCCCTCAGTTCCTCATGCGCCATCCCTGCTCTAGCGCGGCCAGGGCGGTAGAATCACGGTGTCGACCACGTGGATGTACCCGTTACTGGCCAGGATGTTCGGGATGATCACCTTCGCATCATCATTGACGTACAGGTCGCCATCGTAATACTTCAGCCCCGCAACGTCGCCGTTGGCCATGGTGATGTCACCCACCGCAGCCTTCGCCTCGGCCGAGCTCACCTTGCCCTCCAGGGCGTGGTAGAGCAGAATGTCCGTCAACTCTTCCTTCGTAAACGCACTGGCGATGTTGTCAGCGTTCAGATCCAGCTTCGCGAACGCGGCGTCTGTCGGCGCGAAGACGGTCCACTCTCCGCCAGATAACGCGTCGGCCAGCCCTGTGTAGGTCACGGCCGCTACCAGCGTATCGAAGCGACCGTCAGCCACGGCGATTTCAACGATCGTCGACTCCTCCGTCACCACCGGCCCGCCTGCAGCCTCAACGGCTCCTTCGCCCGCGTCCTTCGGCCATGGCGGCAGGATCACAGTGTCGACCACGTGGATGTACCCGTTGCTGGCCAGCACGTTCGGGATGATCACCTTCGCGTCATCGTTGACGTACAGGTCACCCTCAAAGTATTTCAGCCCTGCGATATCGCCATTCGCCATCGTGATGTCCCCCACCGCGGCCTTCGCCTCGGCCGAGCTCACCTTGGCAGGCAGCGCGTGGTACAGCAGGATGTCGGTCAGCTCCGCCTTCGTGAACGCGCTAGCGATGTTATCAGCGTTCAGGTCCAACTTGGCGAACGCGGCATCTGTCGGCGCGAAGACGGTCCACTCACCACCGGACAGCGCGTCAGCCAGGCCCGTATAGGTAACGGCCGCTACCAGCGTATCGAAGCGACCGTCGGAGACGGCGATATCCACAATCGTTTCATGCCCCGCTGCCGCCACTGGCGAAACAGCGAAGAACAGTACGGCGGCCACCACGACCAAGTTCGTCAGCAACTTCTTCATGACAATCGACTCCTTTATGCTTCTCAAACTACTCAGTTCGATGCTACTCAGAGCTTCAGCTCTGACCTGGAGCTCGGGGAGGGAACGCGCACCTTCAGGCGACGACTGCACGTCCTGTATCGAGCTCTTTCCTCGCAAGGAATAGCGCTGGGTTCCAGATCTATCCGCGCGAGACCTCCCTTAACCTTATCTAACAGCATTGTATCATACTTCCCAGCGTTTGTCAAGGATTTGTTGTTGATTTGACCAAAACTCGTGATGTTGCCCTGGGCATCGCCATCGGCGCGGCCATGGGCGTCACCATCGGCGCCGCTATGGAGCGGGGCCGCGACAGCAGGGCGATCGGGATCCGAGGCGCTGGCAGCAGGACAGTGTGGTGGGTCGTCACCGGCCTGGGACTGGCAGTCCTGCTCGCCGGCCTGGCGGTCTTCGTCCTCCTGTCGGGAAGATGAAGGCAAGGACAAACCCGCTGCACCCCCGACCATGACAAAGAGCATCAGGAAGGTGAGACAATGATGTATCGCGTGCACCACTTCAATGTTCGCACGACCAGGGATCAGCACAAACTGGAACAGTTCCTGAACAGCCTGGAGGGGGAGGTGGTGGCCATCATCCCCAACATCACGCCCATCCCGGCCACGTTTGTAGACTTCCTGCTCATCGTCGAGAAGGTCACCCGCGCTGGGGGCAACCTCATCGACGAGTAAGGGGTTGAAGCCAAGAGGAAGGTACCAGCTAACGAAAAGGAGACGGTGACCCCGGTCCCAGATCTGCGCTGAGTACCGGGAGACGCGGAGTCGCTTATGCGGTTGGCGGGCCGGGCCAGGCGATTCTCGAGCCAGGCGACGCCTCGCTCTTCACCACGCGCCAAGAGCCCCCTGGGCCCTGGCCTCGGCGCCGCCCTCGAATTGCGTTCGGTAGAGCTCAGCGTAGAGCCCGTCTCTCGCCAGCAGCTCCGTGTGGGTCCCCTGCTCCACCAGCCGCCCCCGTCCATCACCAGAATCACATCTGCCGACAGAATGGTGCTCAGGCGATGGGCACCAAGGCCGCCCGATCGCTGAAGCGCGCCAGCTCTTCGGGACCGCAGCCGGATACCTTGACGAGAAGCGCCCTGTTCACGTTCAGGGTCTCGGTCATCTGGGCGTTCATATCGGCACTGTATTCCATGCTCAGTCGGGCGATACGACGCAGCACCCCGCCCACCCGCCGCGCAGGCAGTAGGAGGAAGAGAGGCAAGATCAACACGCCCAGCAGCGTCAGCCGCCACTCCAACGAGATCATGATGGCCAGCGTGCTCACCAACGAGATGACGTTGCTGATCATGCTGATCAGCGTGCTGGTCACCGCGCGCTGCGCGCCGATGACGTCGTTGTCGAGGCGCGATAGCATCTCTGCGGCGCGCGTATTGGTGAAGAAGCGCAGGCTCATGCGCTGCATGTGGGCGTAGCGCGCCCGCCGTAGGTCGTAGATGATCCCCTCTCCAATGCTGGCCCCAGAAACCGCTGAGCCACCCCAATCAGCCCCACGATCAGAGGCCCGCCGATGACGCCCCCTGCCAGAAGATTGAGCCGGGCCTCGTTGCGATTCGGCAGGGCGTTGTCCAGCAGATCCCGGTACAGCAGGGAAGGCATCAGATTGAGCAACGAGGTGATGAGAATCAACCCAATCATCACCGCCAGCTGACCCCAGTAGGGCCAAGCGTAGGCTGCTACTGTCCGCAAGAGCCTCCAGCTGAGCTCTGGTCGATCGTGTTGCTCATCATAGCGAATGAAGGCCCGCCATCCGCCGTGGTGAAAGCTCATAACATACTCCCGTGGTGTCTAGATATGGCGTGTCGCGCACGCAGAAGCTTCTTCTGGATTCCACCACAGCTCTGGCAGATTGTCGCTCTAATCTACCTTCCGGGAGTTGGGCGCGCTGTTGGGACATCGTCAGCCCCAGCATGGTAGGACACGCGCCAACCAGAGCACAGAGATGAGGGAGTAGGATTGCGGGCATTCTTGCTCCCCCTATGGGAAAGGAGACCAGAAACCATCGTAGCGACATTGATCATTGTTCTGGGCATCGTCCTTACCAGCGGGCTCGGCGGGGTTAGAGCCACGCAGAGTAGTCTGCCGGGATCGGCGCTGTATCCCGTCAAGCTTCGAGTGGAGGAGCTGAGGATAGCGCGGACGCAGACCACAGAGGAACAGATCGCGCGGACGTTGGAGTCCGTCAAGAGACGGTTTGACAAGGCCAAGCTACTGGTCGAGCGCGGGGATACCGTTCCCGGCAACCTGGTCGAGCGCTACAACAAGCGGCTGTCCACGGCCTCCGGAGCAACACACGGCCTGACCGGGGCGGCTCGATCGCGGGTGCAGGCGGGGGGCGGGGATTGGCCAGCCAAGCGGAGGATATTCGCGGCCTCCAGGAGAGCTTGGACGGCAAGTCCGGTGGCCTGGCGGCTATGATGGCGGCGATAGACAACGCGGCGTCAGCATAGGACGACGATATCGGCGACTTCGCTGACGACGATGCCGATCACGATGACGAACGATGGCGAGGCCGATAATGACGACGGCGACTGAGTCGTCACCGCATATTGAACGGAAACCGCGTAGCTCCTGAGAAACGCAGCAGCGCCGGGTTTCGTGGTGAAGCCCGGCCTTTCCTTGATCCGCTTCCTCAAAACACGGGCTCTTGGCCCGCGCATCGACCTCCAACGACTGTTCGCCTCAAGGTCCCCTCGAACCTCAACAGCCTGACCTGGGTATATCCCTCACATGCTGTGCTCTGTTCGGTCCGAGCTGATGCGCATTGGTCCGGTGCAGCGTGGAGCTCTCGGTGGATGAAGGCACCATATGGACATATGGAAGGAGCGATAGCTTTGAGTCATTCGAGACGTAGACGACTGGCACCCGTGACCATCGCGCTGGTGATTGCCCTACTCGCTGGCTGTCGCCCGGCACCGCGGATCACCCCACCCCGGGTCGAAACGAAGGAGCCCACCGCTGAAGCAACAATCCCGGCCGCTGAAGAACAGGCCCCCCTCTCCAGAACATCCGCGGCCGACGACGGCGACGGACGTGGTGACGTTCAGTCGAGCTCCCTTTGTGACGCGAGACGAAGCGAGCTGTTGCGAGCAGGCCTGGTCAGGTCGGCCCAGGACGCCCTCCATGGCCTCCCCGGGGCGACTGTCTACGACATCGACCTAAAGATCGCGCAGGACCTGGGCTCGCTGCGCGGCCATCAGGGCGTGTGCTACACGAATCAAGAGAGCGAGCCACTTGCCGAGGTCGTCTTCCGCTTGTTTCCCAACCTGCTCGGCGGGGCCGCCACGGTATCCGAAGTGCAGGTGGACGGCGAGGCCGTGGAGCCAACGCTGGAGCTGGCGGACAGCGCCCTCTGGGTGCCGCTGGCGGACCAGCTCCAGCCCGGGCAGAGCGTCGTCATTGGGATGGACTTCCAGGTCGACGTGGCCCAGGAGATGGCGAGCAGCTATGGCCTGTTCGGCCTCTTCGACGGGGTTCTGTCCCTCCACGAGGTCTATCCCGCGATCCCGGTCTACGACGACGAGGGATGGAACGTGGAGCTGCCGCCGCGACGTGGGGACATCACCTTCTATGACGCTGCCTTCTATACGGTGCAGGTGACGGCGCCGGCCCGCCTGGTCGTGGTTGCCTCCGGGGTTGAGGTGGCACGGGCGGAGGACAACGACCGCCAGACCCTCACCTTCGCCGCCGGGCCCGCACGGGGCTTCTACTTGACCGCTGGCGAGGAGTACGTCGTGGTCAGCGAGACCGTCGGGGAGACGACGGTCAACAGCTACGCGCTGGTCGGGCAAGAGTCCGGCGCGGACCTGGCGCTCCAGTTCGCGACCAGCGCGCTGGAGAGCTACAACGAACGGTTCGGCGCCTACCCCTACACGGAGCTCGATGTGGTGAGCACGCCCATGATGGCGCTGGGTATGGAGTACCCGGGCATCGTGGCCGTGACCAATGACCTCTACGACCCGGATGGTGAGATACGCGGCGTGCCCGCTCCCATGATGATGGAGGGCACTGTGAGCCACGAGGTAGCCCACCAGTGGTTCTACAACGTGGTAGGCAACGACCAGATCGACGAGCCGTGGCTGGACGAGGCGCTGGTCCAGTACGTCACCGGGCTCTACTATCTCGACACCTACGGCGAGCCTGGCTATCAAGGGTGGCGCGGGTCGTGGGTCGATCGTTGGAACCGCGTCGACCAGGCGGAGATCCCCATTGGCCTTCCCGTGCGGGCCTACGAGGACGGCGCCTACGGCGCCATCGTCTACGGCCGTGGTCCGCTCTTCATCGAGGCTCTGGCGAAGTCGATGGGCCAAGAGACGTTCGACGCCTTCCTGCGCGACTACTACCAGTCGCACGCCTGGGACATCGGCACCGGCGAGGCGTTCCGCACGCTAGCGGAGCAGCACTGCCAGTCCGACCTTTCCAGTCTTTTCCAGCATTTCGTCTACGGAGAGAGCGATGCCGTCGGGCCCTCCTCCCTCGGCTCAGACACAGACATCCGGGATGCCACGGGCTGGGCGGTGCTGGCCGAGAAGGACGACTACAACGACGTCGACATGACCGACCTGCCCGTAGACTACGTCGGCATCCGGCAAATGCGCCAGATGCTGCAGGAGGCCGGCTGGGCGCCCGAACAGATCCGAGATGTGCGGGAGTTCGATCGGAGAACGCTGGTGCAGAGCCTGGACTGGCTCGAGGATAACGCCGCGGAGGATGATCTGGTACTCGTCTACGTCGCCGCCCACGGGCGCTACCTGAGGGACGTGCTAGTGTGGGACGTCTTCTTCCCCGACGAGTGGGAGCAGCTCCCCAGCCAGCGGCGGGTGCTGGTGGTCGACGCCTGTCAGGCCGCCAACTACACTGGCGCCGTGGCCGATGACTCGTCGCCCTACCTCGCGGTAGCCGCGGTGGACGGCGACGAGTACGGCTGGAGCGGCCTGGAGGAAGAGGGGCTGCCCATCATCGGCGGGGTCTTCACGCACTACTTCGCCGCCGCTTTCGGCGACCCGGAGGCCGATGGCGACGGCGACGGCTGCGTCTCGGTTCAGGAGGCGGCGCTGTTGGCGGAGGAGGAGCAACGCACCTATATGCATGAGGTGGTCTTCGCCGTGCCCGAGTTCCTGGCGATGTACCAGCGCGGCGAAAGCGCTCCCGACCAGGACCCTACCTTCCCCGACGTGATCGTGGACGACGCCATCGGCGAGCCGGTCTGCCTGGACCTGAACTAGGCTTGCGTAGCGCGAAGGACGTCTCACCAGCTCAAGAGGGGGCTGTGACCCCGACTGAGACGCTGCACAGAGCTACGTCAGCCCTGCTGCCGACGCCGGTCACCGCTCTACAGACAGCGCAGACCTGGTCGCTGCGAGCTATGGGAAGTTCGGCCGCCTGCTCCATTGCCGAAGTCGAGTTGTCACCGCTTCATAGGCGCTCACTACGATCAAGGATGATGAGGTCGCGGCGCGAGCGGCGGTTGGCAGATTCCCGTTACTGCCACGTTCGTCGAGTACAGAAGGAGCAGCCAGCGTGAAGCCTCAGCGAAGACGGCCAGTCCGGTTGGCGATGCTGGCGTTGGCGATGCAGGTGGCGTGGGGATGTCGGCTTGCCGGGCCGCACCCCACTCCGTCGTCGCTCGATCCATTGCCTCCGGCAATCGCACCTTTCACCAGCACATCTACGCCCGCGAGCAGGTCCCTCGCAGCGTCACCATCGCCGCCCCTCCCGGCTACCTGGACGCCCAACGCCACGCCGACGGAGCAACTGACCAGCGATGAGCACAGCGCGACGACGGCCATCGCGGTGACGCTGAGCAGCCTGGACAAAGCGGACGACTATCCGCTGTACGTCATGCGCTACCACGGTCCGTACACCCTCACAGCCTCGTCCGCCGCAACGGTAAGGTGGGTGACAGGTCGCCCCTCAGCACCCACTTGGGCCTGCTCCCTGTTCGCCGCCCTTGGGGACGAGCAGCATCGACTCTACGGCCGCAACTTCGACTGGCGGTACAGCCCGGCGCTGCTCCTCTTCACCGACCCCCCCGACGGCTATGCCTCCGTCTCGATGGTGGACATCGCCTACCTGGTCGATCTCAGCAAGGTCCACGAGCTGACCGACCTCCCGCTGGAAGAGCGCGCGGTCCTGCTGGAGACACCCTTCTGGCCTTTCGACGGGATGAACGAGCACGGGCTGGTGGTGGGGATGGCTGCGGTGCCGGAAAGCGAGATGCCGCACGATCCGCGCAAGACTACCATCGACTCGCTGCTCGTCATCCGCGAGATGCTGGACCACGCCCGAGATGTCGGCGAGGCCGTCGCCATCCTGGAAGGGTACAATGTGGCGTGGGGCGGCGGCCCGCCCCTCCACTATCTGATCGCGGATCGGGCGGGGCAGGCCACGCTGGTCGAGTTCTACGATGGCGAGATGGTGCTCATACGCAGTCGGTCAGCCTCGTCCTGGCACCTGGCCACCAACCACCTGCGCGCTGCCGTCCACGATGTCGGTTCCGGCGGTTGCTGGCGCTACGAGGCGATCCATCGCCGGCTGGCGAGCGCCAAAGGCTCGCTCTCGGTAACACCGGCCATGGACCTGCTGGCGGATGTGGCCCAAGAGAATACGCAATGGTCCGTGGTGTATGATCTGGGCAGCGGGGCTGTCCACGTGGTCCTGGGGCGGGCTTACGAGGAGGCGCATCTCTTCCTGCTGTCGGACTAGTCGCCAGCCGACTCGGCACACCTGGCTCAGCGGCGCCACACCTGCCGAGCATCAGCGCACGGCCGTTCGGCGCCGCGGGCATCGCCCAACCCCCTGCGTGAGCCGACGACTGAAACTCCGTATCTCAGCGCCGCAGCCTGCGGCGCGACGCGCCAGGCAGGGTTCCACTCTCAGCCGCGAGGTTCAGCTCGCGGCGACCGTCGGCCACCCCTGTCTCATCTACAACCCGCGCCCATCGATGGCGATTCCGTTTGCCGTCCCACCGCACACGTCGTCTTACAACATTCATCGTAGGTCGCATACGCGCAGCGTGGAGATCGACCCCGTCGCAGGCACGCCTTTCTTCGTAGACTGAATCGAACCTTCTTCCGATGACGGGGGCCGCCATCTCGTGTAGACTGAGGACAGCTTGGAGACAAGCCTGTTACGGGTAGCACAGGACGGGAAGGAGTAGAGCGATGATACTTCCACACACGTACGCGGCCGGTCGGTTGGCGGAGGAGCGCAGAATGGATACCGGGCGGGATGGCGAACACGCCAGGCTGTTGCGGGCGGCCAAGCCGGTGCGCGTCCGCCGCAACAATTCAGTCCTGGCCAGCCTTAAGGACCGTCTGTCCCCCTCCGGAACCCGAGGCAAGCGCGAGAAGCGCCAGGCTCGGCTGATCTTGGAGTCTCATCGATAGGGTCCGGCAGATCCCGGTTGACCTGCTCGAAGTGTGGGGGACCTCAGGTGGAGCCCAGATCATCTCTCGGCGTCAGGAACGGCCGACGAAGGCTGGCAACCAGAAGAGCCAACGGTAAAAGAGGAAACTCTCTGTCCTATGGCTCAGAACGGCCAGGTCTGTGCCCCACTCTGATGCGCGACCCACGGCGCCCACAAGCCCGGTGCCAGGGCGCGTCTCAGTTGGGGGACACAGACCTCTGAGGACAAGATGATGGGGTAGGACGTCAGACGTCCTTGAGGTGGTCAGGAGTTGGGGGGAGGAAGGGACATGAATCACCTAGACGTCGTCAAGCGAGCCTGGCAGACCGTGTGGAGCTACCGGGCTCTGTGGATCTTCGGCATCGTCCTCGCCCTGGTCACGTTCTCCTGGGGAACGGGGATACTCCTCGACGGCGACGACGACGGGGATCTGTGGGAGCGAGGCATCGTCATCACGCAACTAGATGGGGAGACGTTCAGGGCGGCGTTCCAGAGGACCGTGCGCCGCGAGGTGAATGAGGCGAATCGGGATCTTGGGGAGCTGCTCCAGGAGCTGGGCATCGGCCTGAGGGCTGACGTACGGGTCATCGCCGCCGTGCTGCTGCTGGTGGCGGCCGTGGCCTTCGTGGCGGCCAAGGTCGCGCGCTACGTCAGCGAGACTGCCCTCATCCGCATGGTGGGGGCACACCAGGCGACGGGGGAGCGGTTGAGCGTTGGCGCCGGGCTGCGCCTGGGCTGGTCGCGCAGCGCGTGGCGCCTGTTTCTGGTCAATCTACTCCTAACAGGCCTGGGGGCGCCGGCTGGCCTGCTGCTGCTCGGGTTGATCCTCGTCCCACTCCCCCTCTGGGTTAACGGGAGCGAGGGCGTGATCTTCACCTTCGCCTTCATCACCGGAGGGCTCCTCTTGATCGCCATCTTTGTCATGGTCTTGGTCGCCGCGGCGCTGTCGGCGTGGAAGCGACTGGCCCGCCAGGCGTGCGCGCTGGAAGCGCTGAGCGTTACCGGGTCGATTCACCGGGGCGGACGGATGCTCCGGCGCCATCTACGGGACGCGGGGCTGACGTGGCTGATGACGGCGGGCCTGGAGCTCGGTTGGGTGGTGGTCAGCGCGCCAATGGTGCTCCTGTTGATCGGCTTGGGCCTGCTGATCGGCAGCCTGCCCGGCCTAGCGGCGGGCGGCCTGGCGAGCCTCGCCACGTCAGGAGACACACCGGTCTTCGTGGGGCTCGCCTTGGGCATCCCTATCTTCCTGCTAGTGTTGATCGCGCCACTGGTGGTCCTAGGGGGCCTGCGGGAGGCGTTTGTCTCCAGCCTGTGGACGCTGACGTTCCGGGAGCTGCAGGGCCTGGAACGGGCAGAGCCGGAGCCACTACCCGTAGCGAGTCCGTCAAGTCTGGAGGTAGCACCCGCCACGTGATGGAGATGGTTGAGGCTGAGTATCAGGCGCCACAGACCCTAAGGGTTTCCAGAGATTGCATCAAGAATTAGAGCAGTCCGAGCTGGCGCAAGTTCGGGTATGTCCGCGGTCCCGCCCAAGCCCTGAGGGTCTCTAGGAGACATACTCCTGGGCCGGAAACCGGGTTAGGCAGTTAGCCCGTTGCTCGTCCTGAGTTGATGAAGGGCAAGGAGATCAAGAGTATGCACAAGAGAGCCTATCCGAAACGTCTGACGACGCCGATCGCCCTGGCCCTGTTGCTAGCAAGCTGCAGTCAGTCGGCTGCACCCGTGACCGTCAGACCGAGCATCGTCCCGGCGGAGGCGACAGCCACGCCCCTGGCGGCCACAGCAGAGCCGACGCCCGCACCCACGTCAGCCCCGATGGCTCAGAATCCTGGGGCCGGTAAGGGCGCCGCCTTCACGTACGCCTCGCCGGACAGCCAGGCCATCCCTCCGGAGGCGCTGGAGGAGCTGGTGGAGATCGTCAGCGGCTACGTCCAGGATGACAAGGTGGTGGGATCAGAGCTGATGGTGCTCAAGAACCGGCGCATCGTGCTCCACGAAGCCTTTGGGTGGCAGGATCGGGACCAGGAGTTGGCCATGCCGGTCAACTCGATCTTCAACATCCGCTCTATGACCAAACCGGTGGTCGGCACGGCCATCCAGATGTTGGTTGACGAAGGGGAACTGGCGCTAGAGGATCCGGTAGCCAAGCACCTTCCCGCATTCGACACTGACACATCGCGGGATATGACGGTGGAGCACCTGCTCACCCATCGGAGTGGCCTTCCGCTGACCATGGTCACGTCCTCCTTCGGCGAGTACGACAGCCTGCGCAAGCTGGCCGACGCGGCTGGTGAGTGGCGACCTGAGTTCGAGCCGGGAAGCGCCTTCCAGTACAGCGACACCGGCTACGACGTCCTAGGGGCGCTGATCGAGGTCGTCTCGGGCGTGCCGCTGGAGCAGTTCGTCCAGGAGCGCATCCTCGACCCACTGCAGATGGCAGACACGATAGCGCTGATCGAGGCCGACGACCCCCGCGCGGATCGGATCGCCAGCCTCTACATCGGGTCTCGAGGCGATTGGAGTCGCTTCTGGAGCCGCGAGGACGAATCCTTCTACCCCTATGCCACGGGCTCGCAGAGTCTCTACAGCACCCCGCTTGATTACGCCCGCTTCCTGGCCCTATGGATGGACGAGGGTGTCGTGGGCGACAAGCAGCTTCTATCGCGCCAGGCGGTCCGGCGCGCGCTGAAGCCGGTGTCGGACAGCAAGTTACCCGGAGGCTTTCCTGGCCTGCGCCTCGACTACGCTCAGGGTTGGATCGTCTACGTCGCCCAGGATGCACCGAAGGGTCAGGGTGAAATCGCTCTGTTCGGCCACAGCGGTTCCGATGGCACATGGGCTTGGGCCTGGCCCGACCAGGAGCTCGTGGTCCTCTACTTCACCCAGTCGCGTGGCCAGGGCACGGGCATCACGCTGGAGAACGAGATCGACCGCCTGCTGATCCATCCCGAGCGGGAGCAAGCGGAGTTGCCCGATGCGCTGCGGCCCTATCTGGGGACGTACACCGCCCTGTCCGGACCGCTGATGTACAAGACCTTCGAGGTCTTGGTGCAGGATGGCCGCCTGGCCGTCAACCTTCCCGAGCAGATCGTCGTGGCCCTGGAGGATCCCGACGACGAGGGCTTGTGGCGCCTGACCCTCGACCCTTCCATCGCGGTATCGTTCGTCATGGACGAAGCGGGGCAGGTGACGGCGCTCCGCTGGCACCAGGCGGGCGAGGTCTTCGACGTGCCGCGCGGCACCGCGCCCGAGGAAGCGCCGCTCGATCTGGAGGCGGTGCAGAAGGTACTAGGGCTGTATGAGCGGCCGGAGGAGGAGGGAAGCGAGCCCGTCGAGGTGCTCATCCACAACAGCCATCTGGCCATCAAGATCCCGGAGGTGACGGTGGTGCTGGAGCTGTATCCACCCGACGAGGAGGGCAGATGGGCCATGCGCCTCAACCCGTCGGTCTCCATCAGCTTCCAGGAGGATGAGGACGGCGACGTGGTGTCATTCACGTCGCACTCGCCGGAGGGCGACTTCATTCGGCCGCGCGTGGACGGAGCGAACTAGCGGCACGTCAGAACTCTGGTGGGGTGTGGCCACGGCTCACGCCCCACCACGCCGGCCCTGGCTGCGACGCCGTTAGCGCCAGGGTGCCGGACAGTGAGCAGATCTCAAGGAGGAAACAGGGCATGACACAGCCGATTCAGTACCAGATTGGAGGCGTGGTTGAGAGCAAAGCGTCCCACGTGCAGTACACGCCCTGTATGGTGCTGCTGTACTTCGTACTGGCGTTTGCCATAACGTGGGCCATTCTGATCCCGGCACTCGCCAGTGTGCCTGAGGATCGGCAGATACTCTTCATCATCCCCGCCGCCTTCGGACCGTTCCTTTCGGCGGTGGTCACGATCTGGACGGGCAAAGGATGGACCGAGCTTCGCCGGTGGCTGCGCCAGGTCTTCAAGCTGCGCCTACCGGTCATACTGTATCTGACGGGCGCATTCCTGCTGCCCGTCGGCGTCGGTGTCCTGCAGTACGGTCTGTACAGGGTTCTCGGGGGGGAACACGACTTCTCTGCAGCCATACCGTGGTATCAGTTCTTGGCGTATCTGGTACCCACAGCCCTCCTGACCGGTGGCAACGAGGAGCCGGGATGGCGCGGGTTCGGGCTGCCGGCCCTGCTCCAGTGGTTTCATCCCGTGCTAGCCGCCGTGATCCTCGGCGTCATCCACGCCGCGTGGCATCTGCCGCTGATGGAGCGCTATGGGACGACGTTCGGATGGTACCTCTTGAACGTGGTCCCCCTGACGTTCATCTTCAACTGGTTGTATCTCAAATCGCGCAACAGCGTAATCCCCGTGATGCTGTTCCACGCCGGGACGAACGTCGTCGGCGATTTCTTCCCCACCCCGATGACTGTGCTCGGTGACCTGGGGACTCACATGGTTCTGAGAAGCTCAGTCTATTGGGGGATGGCGATCGTTCTGATCGTCGTGACCAAGGGGAAGCTCGGCTGCCATTCAACGGATGGTGGACGTGAGCTACCAGACGGAAGAGTCGCTGCTTCCGAGGATGCCGCGGAACGGCTCGCTAGGTAGCTGGCGGCGCCGGGGCGCGAGGTCGTGCTGTGGTTGGAATGCCTGGATGGATCCGCTGGAGGCCCGCTGTGGCCACCTAATCTCTTTGGCACAAGGGCACGCCGAGCAGACAAGACGCTCAGCCGCCAGAAAAGGGGGAAGCCCGATGAACAGGAAACTTGTGCTCATCATCATCATCGTGCTCACAGTTCCGCTGGTCAGTTGCGTTCAGCCGGCCGCATCGCCAGCCACCACCGAGCCGACGCCGGAACCGGTAGCGACGTTCGAGGAAGCCCCTGCCCCTTCGACGTCCCCGGGCGATGTATGAGACGGTCTTCCTGCCCGTGGTCGATGGGTTGGTTCCTCTGGAGTAGTCTCCGAGTGAGCCACAACGATCCGGGCAGGCAGCGTGACGCGTGCCGCCAGCCCGCCCAGACGCTCGATCAGCAAGATGGACAAGCAGGAACAACGACATGCTGGTGAATAAACCGGAGGAGACCATGGGATGACCGAGACAGCAATGCGCATCCAGGACCTGACCCGCGATTTCGGCACGGTGCAAGCGTTGGACGGCCTCTCACTGGAGGTGCCGTCCGGCATCATCTTCGGCTTCTTGGGCCCCAACGGGGCTGGGAAAACCACCACCATCAACCTCCTGTTGGGCCTGTTGGAGCCGACGGCGGGGTGGGCGGAGGTGCTAGGTTTCGACACCCACACCCAGGCCGACGAGGTACGCACTCGCACGGGGGCGCTCCTCGAGCACTCGGGAATCTACGAGCAGCTGACCGCCGAGGACAACCTGGAGTTCTACGGTCGCGTCTGGCGCATGGCCGCCATCGAGCGGCAGGGCCGCATCAAGGAGCTACTGACCCACATGGGCCTTTGGGAGCGCCGCAGGGAGCGGGCCGGGAATTGGAGCAAGGGCATGCAGCAGAAGCTGGCCCTCGCGCGGGCACTGCTCCACCGGCCGGAACTGCTGCTGTTGGACGAGCCAACGGCGGGCCTCGACGTCCCCTCGGCCGCGGCGGTGCGCGACGACCTGGAGGCCCTGGCCGCCCGCGAGGGGGTGACGGTCTTCCTCACCACCCACAACATGGCAGAGGCGGAGAGGCTGTGCAGCCAGGTGGCCGTGATCCGCGAGGGCAGGCTGGTGGCGGTGGGCCATCCCGACGAGCTCCGAGCGCGTGCTGGTGGGCCGCGGGTGGAGATCATTGGGAGAGGCTTCAACGATGACGTGCTGACCCTACTGCGAGGGCGGCCGGAGGTGGTTGGGGCCGGACTGGAGAACGAGCATCTGGCCATTGACCTGCGCGAGGGGGCCGATACGGCGCCCTTGGTGGGCCTGATGGTCGGGGCTGGCGTCCGGGTGGAGGAGGTGCGCCGGGGAAAGGCCAGCCTGGAGGAGGTCTTCCTCACCCTGATGGAGGAGGGGCGGTGATGATGGTCAGCGATACTCTGACGGTGATGTGGAAAGAGAGGAAGGCACTGTTCCGCGTTCGGGGCCGTCGGGCCCAGGCGCTGCTGACCTTGTTCAGTCCGGCTCTGCTGGCCGTCTACTTCCCTTTGCAGGAGGGAGCGGAGTGGGTGGAGAGCCCGCTGTCCCTGCTGTTGGCGTTTGTCGCTCCCTTGATCCTGGTCGGGCTCGCCATCCCCGACTCCTTCGCCGGCGAGAAGGAGCGGCACACGCTGCCAACGCTCTTGGCCAGCCGCCTGCCTGACCGGGCCATCCTGTTCGGCAAGATCATCGCCTGTGTCGCCGCCGGCTGGGGTGTCACGTTGGGCCTGTTGACTCTGAGCCTGGCGATTGTCAACCTTGTCCACTGGGAGGGCCACGTCCTACTCTATACACCAGCCATCTTGCTCGGGGATCTAAGCATCAGCCTCCTCGTGGCGATGCTCACCGCTGCCGCTGGCGTGCTGTTCTCTATGCGGGCGGCGACGGCGCACGAGGCCCAGCAGACGCTGATGGCCGTCCTTCTGATCCCGCTGCTGATCCTGCAGTTCGGCTCCCTCTTCATTCTGCGATCGGAATCCGGACGTAGCCGTATGAGTGAGGCACTGCGAACGGTCAGCCTCGAGCAGGTCCTCCTCGCCATCGTAGCCGTGCTGCTGGTCCTGGATGCAGTCCTGCTGGCGGCAGCGGCGATGCGCTTCAGGCGCGCCCGATTGATTGCCGACTGAGGGTGACCCTGCTGACAGAGAACCTGACTCAGTGGGTGAGGCAACCCTTGGCGGGACCATCTCCTCGAGACGGCTGTTCTCGCAGACCTGCTGGTGGCCTGTACCGCCCTGGCCGCCCGCTTCTTCCGCTGGGAGTAGCCAGCTACAACATTTGTCGTACGCCCGATACGATCGACGTGGAGAAGGCCCGCCTGGCAGACGGTCCTTTCGACGTACGTCAGATCAACGCTTCCTCCGATGACAACCAGGCCCTCGTCTGGTACACTGGGCCTAGGTTGCGCGGTCTGGGCGCCGAGACTGGGTCGTCTCTCGCGCTGTCCGTGTAGACAAGGGGAAAGACGCAGGAAACGATGGATACCGTAACCTGTCCCAGATGTAGGGCCACGAATCGTGCCGACTTGACGAACTGCGCGGCGTGTCGGATCAACCTGCAGTTCGCCGCGGAGAACCCAACCGCGATCGAGCTTACGAAACGGGAAGCTGCTGAGACGGGGCGACAGGGCGATGTCATCACCGGGTCGAGGGCACAGGACAGGCCGATCCTGCTGCCCGTGCTGCTCCTCCTGGGGTCCTTCGCCTTCGCCTTCTGTCTGGGCGAAGCGGTTCACGAGCTGGGACACTACCTAGCGCACCGTGCCTATGGCACCGAGGTGGGGGTCAAGCTGGATCCGTTTGGCGGATCGAGGACCCTCGGATCCTCTGCCCCGCCCGAGACCTGGGGCACCACGTCCGCCGCCGGGCCACTGTTCAATCTCCTGGTTGGTTTGACGGTTTCGGTTTCGCTGTGGCGCTACCGCCGACCCGCGCTCCTGCCTCTTGTCCTGTGGGGGCCGATCGCGTTGGTGCAGGAGGGCGTCACCTTCTCGCTGGGCATGCTCACACCAGGCGGTGACGCGCAGCTGATCGCCGAGTCTGGCGTACCAGCGCCCCTCATTCTCGGCCTCGGAGTGCTGTTCCTGCTCTCCGGAGTCGTCGCTGTGTGCTGGGTGCTGCCCCTGGTGAGTCTCTCACCAAGCGATTCATTCGGCAGACGATTCGCTATCATCTCCGGTGGCATGGTCTCGTTCATGGTCATTCGCCTGATCGGTTCCAGCGTGCTATCGCCCCGTCTTGCCCAGGAGCAGGCCGTTCCATTCGTCTTTGCGCTGCTCCTGGCCGCGATCGTTGCCGCGTTGTACGGACCTGCTCACTCCGTTCTGCGCCGACTCCCGGACGTTGAGTCTACATCCGTTCGTTGGCCGGCAGCTGCGTCCTCGACCGTGCTCGGAGTGGCCATGATCCTGTTCCAGATGGTGACACTCAACTAGAGGACCCATTCGACCATCCAGCGGTGTACCGTCAGCGGGCACTGGGCAACTAGGAGCGGAATCCGATCGGCCTAGCAGGAAGGTAGCAGACCAGTGGATCACAGGAGCCCGACCATTCAGACCGAAGCTAGACGATTCAGGCTTCACGAGCATCCTTGGTTGTCCCTCATGGCTGTCATGGGGACCGCAGTGTTTTCGATTCTTCTGGCGGGTGCCGTAATCTTCGGGTTGATCGGATTGCAGGAAGATGCGCCTACCGTTCAACTAGCCCACGGGCTCTCCCATCACATCCTGACGGGCTTCGTCCTGGCGCCGTTCGTTCTTCGTCTCCCAAAAGGAAAGAGGTCGTTCGTGCAGTACCTGGAGGACATCGGGTTGAGCAACATGCGCCCGTTCTTGCGACTCGCGGTACTGGGGCTGTCCTGCAGCGCCGTTCTGGCCTTGTCGCAGGTCGCGGCGTCATTCGTCTTCCGGCTCTCCCAGGGACTGCCCATGGACGGCAGCTTCGTCCGGCGAGTTCTCGCGCTGTCGGAAGTCCTTCCTCCTGATTCGCCCAGCCTCCTCGTCAGCCTGCCATCCGCTTTCGAAGAGGTAGCATTCAGGGGTATAGTCCTCACCATCTTCCTGGGCCGTTACTCGGAACGCAAGTCGATCGTCTTCTCCTCGCTCGGTTTCGGACTGATGCATCTGCTCAACCTGGCGATGGGAGTTGAACTGGTGTGGGTGATCGGGCAGGTCGTCTGGGCCTTCACCATCGGCCTGCTCTACGGCTACGTCTTCGTCAGGACGCGGAGCCTGCTGCCCTCGATGATCGTCCATTACCTAAGCAACGTGACCATCGGTTGGCTGACCGCTTATCTCCAGAGCCAGGCATCGATCGAGATGCAGGTCCTGTATGGGGTCATTCTCTCGTTCGGGGTTGTCCCGACGACGCTGATGATCCTGTGGACCAGGCTTTACTCGTCGAGGTGGCTGCCCCAGGGTAACCGTGGCGGTACACCCGATGCGAATCAGCCTCTTCTGCACCCAGCCGTGCACAGTTAGTCTAGGAAGACGAGATATGCGCAAATCGACCTTTGTATTAGCCGCTCTGGTGCTGGTTGGGGCGACCGCCTGTGCCACGAGCACCGCATCGCCGACTCCGGCTGCCAGCCCTACCCCTTCCACGCCGTGGATCGAGGAGGACTTATCTTTCAGCTTCGACGCCGATGACCTGCACGGCATCTTGACCCTGCCCACGGATGGCGGTCCTCACCCGGCGATCGTGCTGATCTCTGGGTCGGCCAACGCATCGACAGGAGCTCGGAGCGGTGTGTCCACCCGCTACTTCGTCGACCACGCCCGCCACATGGTGCTCAGCGGGTTCGCCGTGTTGCGCTACGATCCGCCAGGCGTCGGCCGCTCGACGGGACAGACCGGGTTCGAGTCCCTGCAGCAGCGGACCGAGGAGGCACTGGCAGCCGTTTCCTGCCTTCAATCCCACGCGGACGTGCGGTCAGACCGGGTGGGCCTGTGGGGCGTCAGCCAGGGCGGCTGGGTGATCGCTATGGCGGCCGCCGAGTCCCCGCAGGACGTAGCGTTCATCATCTCCGATTCCGGCTCCGGGGTCTCAGTGGCCGAGCAGCAGGTCTACAGCATAGAGGCCCAGAGCAAGGCCGCCGGCATGCCGGCGGAGGACATCGCTAAGGCCATGCTGTTCGGTCGCCTGTTGGTCGATTGGCAGCTCAGCGCGCCGATCTACCGAGACGTCAATCGGGCCGACTTGAAGGCCCTGGGCGAGGGTCCCTGGACTCGGTTCGCGGCCTTGGTCTACGAACCAGGCAAGATCACGCCAGCCGAGGGGCTGACACGGGGCATCGAGATCATGAGATCGATCCAGGACGAGCCCTGGGCCCATTACCTGTACCTAAAGGAGGCCTACCTGCCGCAGTTGGAGAGCATCCCGCCAGAGCAGGTCATGGCGGTGAGGGCCGTGATGGAGCCCAACCTGCTCCACGACCCCAAGGATTACCTGACCCGGGTTCGCTGCCCGGTGCTGGCTGCCTTCGGAGCGGACGACGTGCTGGTGCCCGCGTACAGAAGCGCTGCCCTGTTCGAGCAGTATCTCAGGCAGGCCGGGAATGAGGACGTCACGGTCGTGGTGATCCCAGGCGTGGGCCACGCCTTCGGCGTGACCGCGCCCGGGTACTCGGACCTCTTGTCCGGTTGGCTCGATCACCTGGATTCGGGATAGATGAGGCCGGGGTGTCGCCCCACAGGGGGGAGAAGATGAAAGCCTTTCTGATAACCAGGGTCAGCCCGTTGCCGTTACGGTCGCCACGCCGGCGCTGGGGTTCGCGTTGCTCTCGCTCCTTAGTGCGGTCCTGGAGACGGAATTCTCGAAGCTTTTTCGGTCCATCGTCAATCTTGCCGTCGGCGCCTTGGCGGCCTTCGTGGTCTTTCCCCAGGTCCTTGGTATCACGTTCGGCCACGTCAAGACGGGGGTCTTCCTGCAACGACTTCGCTTCGCGCTGCCAGAAAACGCGTGGAAGCACCTTGGACTAGGTATCGTTCTCGCGGGCTGCACGCTCTGACGACTCCTCAGAAACGAGAAGATGCGAGGGGACACATCTATATGAAAAGACGACCAGGCATCTGCCATCCCGGTTCGCTGATCTGTGCTGCTATTCTGGCCCTGCTGACCGCCGGCTGTGCAGAAGCGCCAGACGCGTGCCCGGCCCTTGTCCCCGTGGACATGTCAGGCGCGGAGACGTATGCCGCGGACGATAGTCTGCCCTTCCGCTTTCCTCTGGACGATCATGCAGTCTATGTCTCTGCAGAACCGTTCTCCTGCCCGTTCGCAGCCGCTGGCTGGGCGAAGCGGGGGCCGTTTGTGCGTCACGAGCACCACGCGGCCGAGGACACCCTCAAGCCGGCGGGCACGCCCGTCTATGCTATGGCCGACGGCACGGTCAGCTTCTCAGGCCCTATGGGCGGGTACGGCTGGCTGGTGATCGTGGACCACCCGCAGGCTAGTCTGTACTCCTTGTACGGGCATCTGAGCCCCAGCAGGTGGCGGATCGAGCCCGGCCCGGTGGCGAAGGGGGGGCTCATCGGCTATCTGGGTGATCCAGATGAGAACGGAGGGAGCGCGGCGAATCCGCTGCGGACCCATCTCCACTTCGGCCTGCGCCTGGGCCAGCGAGCGGACTACCCCAGCAACGGTCCCTGGCGCTGGCAGGCTGGGTGGATCAAGCCCTGTCCCCAGAACCTGGGATGGCTACAGCCGTCGCTGGTGATCACGGAGCAGGAGATCCCAGCCGGAGGCCTCCCAGGCCCCGCCGGACGGTTCCTAGCCCGATGGTGGATAGAGCTGCTATTCGGAGGTCTCTACCTGGTTGGCGGGATGTCCGCCCTCGTCTTCGCATCCAGGAAGAACAAGTGTCTCCCACTCCTGCTGTCTGGCGTGATTTCGTTGGCAGCTGGATGGTTCTTCTACAGCGATGGCTGGCGGATGAGCTACGTGCTCTTCGCGATGGGTGTTCTACTCGCGGTGCTTGGCGTCTATCACACGATTCGCCGAGTCGACGTATCGGAGGCACAGCTAGCAGATCGGAGGTAGCCGATGACGTATCGCGTGCATCATTTCAGCATCAGAATGACACAAGATCAAAACAAGCTGGAGCGCTTTCTGAACGGCCTGGAGGGTGAGGTGGTGGCAATCCTACCCAATGTGACGCCCTTCCCAGCCACCTTCGTGAACTTCCTCCTAATTGTGGAGAAGGTGGGGTAACATCCGTGTGGGCGTAGGCGTGGATTGCTGGGTCTCACCATAGGAGGCTGTTCAGGGGCAAGGTCCCAGGACTGGAGATTGCTGGATGCTGGCTACCACCCCGACCCGCCGATCGCAGCTGGTTCGCGGCAAGACGGTGGGACAGTGGCGGCGTCCTGGACCCCCTTAACCGGCACGAAGAACGCCTGAAGCCATCACTACGAAAAGGGGGAGGCAGAGTCGAGCTTGGCACTCGGTAGGATGGTCTTGTGCTAGTTCGAACGATTTGACGAAATGTCCCCCAGTGAGGTATAGATTAGGTCGCCAAGCCGATCCTATACCAACTGGAGGACATACCCATGATAAACGACTTTGACGATTTCTGCACATGGATGTACGTGATCATCGATGATATCTGGCAGCAGATTGCGCCGCTGTTCAAGCGACCAGGGCCAGTGCCCGAGGTTGGCGATAGCGAGCTCATCACGATGGCCGTGGTCGGCGAATGTCGTGGCTGGGATAAG
>Ga0207796_1000136_pt1 | contig 32167 bp, 26 predicted proteins | sample Pon1CUnioCityCA_6_FD_187274 | JGI IMG/M metagenome (GOLD analysis project Ga0207796, IMG submission 187274) | Marine sediment microbial community from Union City, CA, USA - Pond 1C Sediment 1 (SPAdes) | ecosystem: Environmental > Aquatic > Marine > Intertidal zone > Salt pond sediment ... | reverse complement strand
TGGGGGAACTCGAGGGTTTCGAGGTGCTTACTGTCCATTACAGCCTGAAGGTAAAGATCTCAGGCGCTATACCTTTGGGCATCCACGGCCTTAGGGTCGCAAGCGCGATCGGCAGGAACCTGTAGAATATCGGGATCAAGTGGGAGCCCTGGAAAAAGCTGACCATACTCCTCCGCACGGTATCTTCTTCCGTAACCGGCACGCTCAACATGAAAGCTAGCACGACCAGGCAAAGCCCAACCCAAACAACGATCAAAAAGAAGCCAATGACCATTCCGCCCAACTGATCCACCTGGCGCAGGCCGGGTAGCTCCGTGTCCTTGTAGGTCCGATGCAGCAGGAAATTCAACAGGATGGCAATTACGGCAAGGATAAAGATGAAAGCCAGTCCCTCAGCAACCACCACGGGCAAGCCGGACATCTGGCCTATCAACCGGCCCAAGCGCGGATACAAGACCATGGCCAATGCAGCCGCCACATAGAGGACAATCAGGCTCAGAGCCATACGTACCAAACCCCGCACGAAACCCAGGGCCACCCCGCCCACCAGGGCCACAGCTATCAGAAAATCGAATGGGTTTAGCCAAGAAGTTATGAAACTCATAGCATCACCTCTGACATGCAGACGTCTCGCTGGCACGTCCCTTGGGACGTTCTGGGGGAGCCACTAGCCATCAACTGGGTCACCCTGACCCGAGGAATGGACGTGTAGTTGCAGAGCCCGCTCAATGCGCGCAATCAGTTCCTTGCGCGGCAGTTTGGCTTTGACGATAAAGTCCTGGAGGTCTGTACGAGCCAACCACATGATCTGATCAAACGGCGAATCAAGCGCCGTCAGGGCAATGACCGGGATATCGCGGATGCTCTCATCCTCCCGCTTCTGCAGCAACACCTCTGCCCCATCCATACCCGGCATCATCAGGTCGAGGAGGATCAGGTCAGGCTGCTCCCTGCGCATTACCTCCAGGCCTTCCGCACCGCCGTCGGCCCCAATCACCTCGAACCCGGCCTTGCCCAGGATCAAGTTGATGTAGTCGATCATGTCCTGGTCGTCTTCTATACACAAGATCCTGGCCCTGGCCATACGATCATCCTCTGCCGAGCGTCCCGGCCGTGCTATCCTGTCTCAGTCCCACCGCTGGAGAGAACCCGGGCGATCGTGTCCAGCAGTTCCTGCCGCTTGAACGGTTTGGTCACATAGTCCTTGATCTCTGTGCGGCGCTTCCACATGAGTTGGTCGAACGGAGAAGTCAGAGCTGTCACAGCAATAACCGGTATCTCCTGAATGGCTGTATCCTGCTTTTTCCGGAGAAGCACCTCTGCGCCGTCCATCTCGGGCAACATCAGGTCCAGGAGCACCAGGTCAGGTTGTTCCGACTGCATGAGCTCCAGGCCCTCCACCCCGTCGCGAGCACCCAGGAATTCGTAATCGGCAGCCTCAAGGATCAGTCGGAGCAGATCGAGCATGCCAGCCTCGTCCTCCACACACAGAATCCTTGGTTTTGCCTTTGCCTTGTCGGTCACAATCCCCGTCCTCGCTCACCTCAATGGTGACTCAGAACCGGTCCCATTGTAGCAGAATCAATCGCGAAAGTCAAACAAAGCAAGCATGGCCAAGAAACGATAAGGAGGGATGAAAACGCCGTAATTGCTGAATGGTCATGAAGAGAGTGAAGGCCCAAGCCAGGGCCAAGCTGTGGCGCGGCGGGCAGCCAGCGAATCCTGCAGCCTCTTGATCTCGGCGATATTCCCGCCCTCATCGCCCAGCGAACGCAAATGCTGCTTGGTAAACGCCAGTTCGGTCGCGATCTGATAATATCGACCTACGTCCCGGTAGGCTGCGCGCCCACCCTGTCCCCACGCATGCCACCGCACCCACATGCGCTGCCCCGCCGAGCGCAACAGTTCAAACTCCTCGGCACTCAGCGTCCCCTGGCGGACCTCCTCCAGCAGACCGCGCTCGATCCACCGGCTCTCCTTTCGCAGCACCAGGGCTGCAACGATCAACAGCAACAACAGGCCGCCCCAGTCTACCAACAAGCTGACGCCAAGAGAAAAGCAAAAAGTCTGTTCGACCAGCACTGCCCCCGCGTTGTGGATGCCATGGGCCAGGACTGCCGCTGCCCAGCCAAAAAATGGGACCAGCAGACGCCGCGCTGAGCGCGGCGCCAGCCGGGCATACCCGACGGCAGCGCCCGTGATCCCCGTCCAGAAGGCATGGTTGAATCCAAAGACGATGGTCCGCAGAAAGATATTTGTGAGCCCGGATCCAATACCTTGTTCGGTCAGGATCGGGATAAAGTAGCCAAACAGATTCTCAGTCAAGGCAAAACCAAAGCCTATCATCGCTCCGTAGACGATGCCATCCAGCACATCATCGAACTCGCGGCGAAAGACGACGACCAGCCCGATGAGCGCGATTCCTTTGGCGCTCTCCTCGATCAGAGGCGCGGCCACGCTCACACTGGCCAGATTTGCGACCAGGGTATTGCCCCCAATGGCAGCGATCGGAACGTCAAGAGCAAGCTCCAGGAGCACAGAAAAGATAGCCGCGGGGATAGCGCCCCAGAGAAAGGCGAGCGCCAGCAGCCACAGAGGCTCCTTCTCGTACCGATCGAGCCACCAGACCACTGCGACATAGAATACCGTTGGGATCAGCGCTCCCAGCGCCGCTACTGTGAGAACAAACATACAGGCCAGAGCCTCCGCTACTCGACCGCGCCTAGTTCACGGAAACCCGCCCCTGGATCGCGGGCCATCATTCGCCAACCAGGCACATGGCGGGAATACAGCAATCCCTCGTTGAATGGGCTTCCCAGGCGACCATTATAGCACGAAAGCGCCGCCACCACAACGGGCCGGACCAAAAGCATTGGCGCGCAGATCGATAGAGACACCTGGACATGGGCTGCCCACTCACTGCCAGGGGATTACTGACCAAGGACTAATCAGGCTGCCAGTCAGACCCTTACCAGCGCGTAAAAGACCGGCATAAATACCAACCGCTCCCCTGCATCGATGGCTGCCCGGTCAGCAGCTTTGACGCGAGCCAGGTCATCCGGAGGAACGATGCCCTCGAGAGATCGCTCCCACAGCGACCACTCGGCATCGAACTCGGCTTGCAGGGTAGCCAGATCCCACAAACCAGGTATCACCCCCATCTCGGCGCTCCGGACTCCGGGGAGGGAAAACAGGCCTCGCAGCCTGCGCCCGAGTTCAGGGTCTGCGCCCTCACCGCGCAGCGCCTCCCTCTGCCAGCGCCCCAACGGTAGATCGGGATGGTCGATGCGCCCGCCATAGTCCGGCTCGGCGCAGACCAGCACCACTCCCCCAGGCCTCGCCACCCGGACCATCTCGCGGGCCACCGCCGCGGCATCAGCGCACCACAGCAGCAGAAAGTGGCAGACAACCAGATCAAACCAGCCATCCTCGAAGGCCAGACCATGAGCATCTCCCACTCGATACTCGGCCTTGCCACTTCTCCCTCTCGAAAAGCCCACCATCCCCGGATCAAGGTCAACGCCGATCACCTGAGCCTGGGTACGTTCCGCCAACTCTTCCGTCACGACGCCAGTGCCGCTGCCGACGTCGAGGACGCGTTGAGCTCGCAGCAGATTGGCCCTGCGGTATAGATGGGCGCGCGTGCCTCGTGTCCAGCCAGCCTGCCGGGCAAATTGCTCGTCCCATTCCTGATGGGTTAGCTCGGTCGTCATCTGCTCAGACTCCTCCTCCTTGGCTATCCCATTATAACGGCCGGCATTGCCGCTGTCAATCGACGCGGCAATTCAAAGTACGGCCTACAAGGTCCAGCATCAGGCATCGACCGACGCTCAGTCCCCGTCTCGGGGACGTTGTGCACTCTCGGTGCTATGCGTCGCCCCGAGATGGGGCGCCGACGATAGGCCAAGACCACAGCGCGCCTGTGGACCGGCTTGCAGCACGGGTGCCGGGCCCCAATGGGCCGGTCTTTTGTCGATGGCCGCATCTTGTGGTATAGTGGGGCCGTTATGTCAGGGATCGGTGAAGATCGTGCCGCGTCCCGCAGTACATGCCTCCTATAATCCTGGCGCGGGTTACGGTTCTTCGTGCAACCGGCGCCATGCCCAAGAGTCCGGCTCATGAATGACAGGTCTTCCCGACTGGAGCCAAGAGAAATCAGAAGTGAGGACAGTACACGATGAGAAAGATATGCGTGATTGGGGTTGGGTACGTCGGTCTGGTGACCGGTACGTGCTTTGGCGACCTGGGGCATCAAGTCACATGTGTCGATGTAGATGAGGCCAAGATCGAAAAGTTGCGTGCCGGAGTGCTGCCGATTTACGAACCCGGCCTGGAGGAGATCGTCCGGCGTAATATGCAGGCTGGCAGGCTCGAATTCACATCCTCCTACACCGAGGCTATCGACGGATCCGAGTTTGCCTTTATCGCCGTGGGCACTCCCCAGGGTAGCGGCGGGGAGGCGGATCTGAAATACGTCCGCGCTGCTGCTCAGAGCATTGCCGAGGTCATGGACCACCCGCTCATCATCATCAACAAGAGCACCGTGCCGATTGGGACGGGAGATTGGGTGTCCGAAATTGTCCGGCGGCAGCAGCCAGAGCCGGTCGACTTTTCCGTGGTTAGCAACCCCGAGTTCTTGCGGGAGGGAGCGGCCATCAACGATTTCATGCACCCGGATCGCATCGTTCTGGGCTCGCTGGATCCAGACGCAGCAGCGCAGGTGGCCCAGCTGTATCTGTCGCTTCGGGCTCCGATCATGATCACCGACCTGCGCACGGCCGAGATGATAAAGTATGCCTCCAACGCCTTTCTTGCCACCCGGATCTCCTTCATCAACGAGATAGCCAGCATCTGTGAGGCGCTGGGAGCCGACGTGAAAGAAGTGGCGGTGGGCATGGGATACGACAAGCGGATCGGGCCCGATTTCTTGGATGCGGGCATTGGCTATGGCGGCAGTTGCTTCCCCAAGGACGTGCAGGCATTGGCGCACATGGCTGCCGTTCACGGCTGCCACCCACAGCTACTGCGCGCGGTGATGGACATCAACCGCGACCAGCGACGGCAGGTAGTACACAAACTGCGAGAGCTGCTGGGAAGGCTCGACCAGAGAGTGTTGGGCGTGCTGGGCCTGGCCTTCAAGCCTAATACCGATGACATGCGAGAGGCTCCCTCGGTAGAACTCATACACCTACTGCAGAGCGAAGGGGCCAAGATCCGGGCCTACGACCCGGTGGCGATGGTCAATGCCGATCACTACCTGAGCGACGTGACCCTTTGCCAGGATGCCTACGAAGTGGCGCAAGGTGCCGACGCCCTGGTGATTATCACCGAGTGGAACGAGTTCAAGCATCTCTCCCTGCCAAAACTGAAGAAGGCGATGCGCCAGCCGATCATCGTCGATGGACGGAATATCTATGAAGTTGAGCAGATGAAGGCCCTGGGATTTGTGTACCGGGGCGTAGGACGGGGGTACATTGACGAAGCCTGAATCGCCAGGAGTTGGCATGCAGATTGAAAAGCACACACTCGACAACGGGCTGACGGTGTTGCTAAAGGAGAGCCGGCACGCGCCGGTGACGACCTTCTGGGTCTGGTACCGCGTCGGCAGCCGTAACGAAGTGCCGGGCATCACGGGCATTGCCCACTATGCCGAGCACATGCTGTTCAAGGGTTCCCGGGCCTTTCCCAAGGAACGCGTGCACAAAGAGATCGCGCGCAACGGGGGCGTGCGAAATGCCTACACGTGGCTTGATTTCACGACGTTTTTCGAGACGCTGCCGGCGGATCGCATTGACCTGGGTTTGCGGATCGAGGCCGACCGCATGGTCAACGCCCTCTTTGATCCGGAGGAAGCGTCCCGGGAGCGCACAGTCATCATCTCCGAGCGCGAGGGCGCTGAAAACCAGCCGACCTTTTTGCTGCGCGAAGAGGTTATGGGGGCGGCCTTTCGCGTCCACCCCTACCATCACGACACCATCGGTGATATGTGTGACCTGGAGACGATCAGCCGCGAGCAGCTGTGGCATCACTACCAGACGTACTACGGTCCGAGCAATGCCATCGCCGTAGCGGTGGGCGATTTCGAGGCGCCAAAGATGCGGGCCCGCATCGAGCAATTGTTCGGGCCCCTCGTCGCTCGGGCCGAGCCGCCGCCGGTGACTCGAACCGAGCCACCGCAGCGAGGGGAGCGCCGACTGGATCTCGAAGGACCTGGCAGCACTGCGTATTTGCAGGCAGCCTACCGGGGACCAGCAGCCAAAGACCCCGACTTTTTTCCGATGGTGATCCTGAGCTCTATCCTCACCGGAGCCAGTGGCATGAACCTCTCGATGTCTAGCCCGCCCAACCGGACCTCGCGCCTCTACAAAGCGCTGGTCGAGGAAGAGCTGGCAGCAGCAGTCTCGGGCTCGCTGTCGCCCATGGTCGATCCTTTTCTGTACAACATCACAGCCACCGTGCGAGCCGGGCGCACCGTGGACGAAGTGGAGGAAGCCCTGAACCGGGAGATGGCCCAGATCCTGGCGGAGCCCATCTCAGAGGAAGAGCTTCAGACCGCGATCAAGCAGTCCAAGGCGCAATTCGCCTACTCGAGCGAGAGCGTAACCAACCAGGGATTCTGGCTGGGCTATGCATCGATCGTGGCCGACGTTGGCTGGTTCGAGGGATTTATCGACAGCCTGGAGACAGTCACCGTCAAGGATCTGACCCGGGCAGCCGACAAGTATCTCAGAAGGCGCAACCGGACGGTGGGGCGCTACATCCCCCAGGGCTTGTAGGAGGCAGATCTAATGAGCAGTTCGTTTCCTTCAGCCGAAACCATCTCCCGCACCGAGCTACCCAACGGGATCACCCTGCTTACCTACGAGAGCTTTGACAGTCCCTCGGTGGTGATCGGCGGCTATCTGTGGGCTGGCGCCATCAGCGAGGACGCACAGCAAGCCGGGCTCTCCGGCCTTACTGCCGGGATGCTCATGCGTGGCACCGAGAACCGCACCTTTGGACAGATCAACGGCGCCCTGGAATCAGTCGGCGCCCAACTGGCCTTTCGCAGCGGCGTGCACAGCGCTGGATTCGGCGGCAAGGCGCTCGCCGAGGACCTGAGCCTCCTGCTGGACATCCTGGCAGATAGCCTGCAGCATCCCACCTTTCCTGCCGCCGAGTTGGAAAAGCTGCGCGGCCAAGTCCTCACTGCCATACAGCGGCGGGCGCACGACACCGGCAGGATGGCCTGGCTGACCTTCGATGCCCTGCTCTATCCAGACCACCCCTACGGGCGCAGCGTCCTGGGCTACGAGGAGACGGTCTCTGCGCTCAGGGGCGCGCACCTGCTTGACCACTACCGCGCCCACTACTCGCCGCAAGGTATGGTCCTCGCCGTGGTGGGGGCAGTGTCGTCAGGCGCCGTGCTGGACACGGTGCGCAGCGCCCTGGGCGACTGGCAGGCCCCTGATGCCTCACCCGACCAGAGTATCCCGCCCCACGTGAGCTTGGATCAGACACGGAGGGAAAGCGCGACCGTCGGGGGCAAGAGCCAGTCGGACCTGGTGCTGGGCTGGCCCGCCATGGCGCGCAGCGATCCCGACTATATGAAAGCCTACGTGGCAAATACTGTGCTCGGCATCTTTGGCATGATGGGCCGGCTGGGCGAGAATATCCGCGAGCGACAGGGATTGGCCTACTATGCGTACAGCCAGCTACAGGCCGGCCTGGGCGCAGGCCCGTGGGCAGCTATTGCCGGCGTAAATCCAGCCAACGTCGAGCGCGCCATCCAGGGCATCCTCGACGAGGCCCGCCGCCTGCGCGACGAGCCTGTACCCCAGGATGAGCTGGCCGACAGCCAAGCGTATCTGACCGGCACAATGCCACTCCGGCTGGAGACGAACGAAGGTGTAGTGAGCGCACTGCTCGACATCGAACGTCACGGGCTGGGGCTCGACTACCTGCTGCACCACGCTGACCTGGTCAACTCGGTCACCGTAGAACAGATCCAGGAGACGGCACAAAAGTTCCTGGATCCGGACTGCTACGCGCTGGCCATTGCCGGGCCAGCGCTCGGCACCGCATAGGACGGAGAGAGGTCCGCGATGACCCTGTCGACTGGCGTGGATATCATCGAACTGGATCGCATCCACCGGGCACTGGAGCGCTACGGCGATCGATTCCTGGCCCGCCTCTACACACCGGAGGAGATTGCCCGCTACGGTCAGCGGCTGCCCGAGTTGGCGGCGCGTTTCGCCGCCAAGGAGGCCGTCTCCAAAGCCCTCGGCGTGGGCATCAACCACATGAGCGCCCACGGGATCGGGTGGCGGGAGGTAGAGGTACTGCCCGACCCGCTGGGCAAGCCGGTGCTGAATCTTACAGGCCGGGCGCGACAACTGGCCCAGGAGCAGGGCCTGCGCCAATGGGCCATCAGCCTGTCGCACGGCCGGGACTATGCGGTGGCTTTCGTAGTCGCCTCCGACTAGCGCTAACACCATCCTGAAAGCTGGTTCCAAGTTGCTCTCTCCCCTCCTGCTGTGGTACAATGGCCGTTAGCTGCACTACCAAGGAGCGACCATGCGCGCAGAGATCGTGACCACAGGCACCGAGCTACTGCTGGGACAGATTGACGACACCAACGCGACCTACCTGGCCCGCCAGTTGCGCGACCTGGGTATTGACATCTTTTTCCGGAGCACCGTGGGCGACAACCAGGAGCGCATTGCCCAGCTGCTGGAGCTGGCCCTGGACCGCGCCGACCTGGTAATCACCACGGGTGGCTTGGGCCCGACCGTGGACGACGTAACCCGCGAAGCGGTGGGCCAGGCCACCAACCGGCCCCTGGTGCCGTACCCGGACCTGCTGGCCCAGATCGAGGCCTTCTTTGCCCGCTTTGGCTCGAAAATGAGCGACAACAACCGGCGGCAGGCCCTCCTGCCCCAGGACTGCATCCCCGTCGAGAATCCCGTTGGCACAGCGCCAGCTTTCATCGTCGAAGACGAGCGGGGGACGATCATCACCCTGCCGGGCGTGCCCAGCGAGATGCGATACCTGATGAAACATGCCATCGTACCCTACCTGCAGCGGCGGTTGGGCCGGCAGGAGGTACTCGTCACCCGCATTCTGCGCACCGTGGCCGTTGGCGAGAGCCGCATCGACCAGGCCCTGTCCGACCTGGAGGTATCATACAACCCCACTGTCGGCCTGTCGGCGCACCCGGGCCAGACTGACGTGCGCATTGTGGGCAAGGCCTCGACCGAGGCCCAGGCTGAGGCCCTCGTGGCCCAGTTCGAGGCCACGGTCCGCGAGCGCCTCGGGGCGGCCATTTATGCCACCGGTGACGCCACGCTGGAAGGCGTCATCGCCGAGCTGCTGAGGCAGAGGGGAGCGACGTTGGCCATAGCGGAGACGATCACCCACGGCGATCTGACACGGCGCTTGAGCGCCCACCCCGAGGTCTTTTGCGGGGGCGCCGTCGCAGCCGATGGCAACGCGCTGGCCCGCCTCCTATCTCTGGAAGATGGGGATTATACCGCACAGCCCGGTGCCGTGGCGCTGGCGGAGGGGATCCGCAAGGCATGGCAAGCCTCCTATGGATTGGCCGTCGCCAGCGACGAGGACGACAGAGCCTGGGTGGCCATCGCCGGTGACGATGGTGTGGACACCCGCCGCCTCCGCTTCCAGGGCCGGGACCGCCGCGCAAGGGTGTGGACCACCACCCTGTCCCTGGAGTTCCTGCGGCGACTGCTACTGGGACTGGCCGACGGTTGGGCTGACTAGCACAATGCAGAGGGAAAAGCCGTGATGAGGAGATCTGCGTCCTGGACCCTGGTCGTGGCTGTCGCACTGCTGCTGGCCCTTCTGGCGCCGCCGTCAGCAGCGGCACCACCGCCGCAGGCCGCCGAGGTCCACGCGGGAGTCTGGGAAGCGCTCGAGGTCGAGGGTGAGGCCCAGATCCTGATCCTGCTGAAGCAGCAGGCAGATCTCCGTGGGGCCGGCGCCCTGCGGACAAAAGAGGCCAAAGGCCAATACGTCTACGAGGCGCTCTGGACGCTGGCCCAACAGAGCCAGCAGGACCTGCGGGCCACGCTGGACGCGCAGGGGATCGACTACCAGGCTTTCTACATCGTCAACGCCATCAAGGCACGCGCCGGCGCCGAACTGGTGCGCTCGCTAGCGGCTCGGAGCGACGTGGCCCAAATCGTGCCCAACTCGCCGATTCAGGGCGTACCACCGGACGAGCCCGAGCCGGAGCCAGAGGCACCGCCCAGCATCCGCGCTGTGGATGGCATCGAGCAGAACCTGATCCGCGTCAACGCCGACGACGTCTGGGCTCTGGGATACACTGGACAGGGGATCGTCGTAGCTGGGCAGGACACCGGCTACGACTGGGACCACCCCGCCCTGGTGAACCAGTACCGGGGCTGGGATGGGGAAACCGCCAGCCACGACTACAACTGGCACGATGCCATCCACGTAGATGATCCGACCAATGACTGCGGCTTTGATTCCCCGGTGCCCTGTGACGACCATGGTCACGGCACCCACACCATGGGCATCATAGTCGGTGACGACGGCGGCACGCACCAGATCGGCATGGCCCCGGGAGCCGAGTGGATCGGCTGCCGGAACATGGATGAGGGAGTGGGCACCCCGGCCACATATATCGAGTGCTTTGAGTTCTTCCTGGCGCCCTATCCAATCGAAGGGGCGCCTGCAGATGGCGATCCAACCTACGCCCCTGATGTGGTCAACAACTCGTGGAGCTGCCCGCCCTATGAGGGCTGCGATGAGGCGGCCATCGGCCTGCTCGAGGAGTCGGTCGATGCGCTTCGGCAGGCGGGGATCATGGTGGTTGCCTCGGCCGGCAACTATGGGGGCTCCTGTGAAACGGTGCTTTACCCACCCGCCATCTATACCCAATCGACCACGGTGGGCAATTTCAACCACCTGACAGGCGAGATCCACTATAGTTCCAGCCGCGGACCGGTGACCTATGACGGATCGACCTACATCAAGCCCGATATCAGCGCGCCGGGGGTAAGTATCTACTCCAGCGTACCCGACAACAACTATACCTGGATGACTGGCACGAGCATGTCCGGCCCGCACGTGGCCGGGGCGGTGGCCCTGCTGCTGACAGCAGCCCCGGACTACAGGAGCCACGTGGATGCCATCGAGTACCTCTTGCTGCACACCGCCGAGCCCAGGAAGACGGACGAGGGCTGCGGTGGTGATGGTCCCGACGATGTGCCCAACAATACCTGGGGCTGGGGCATCCTGGATGCTCTGGGTGCAGTCCAATACGCGACAGCAGGCTCCATCACGGGAAGTGTAAGCGACAGTGAGATAGGTGGTCCTATCGCCGCTGCAGAAGTCACGGCGGTCCTCGTTACCGGCCCTATAGGCCCGACGAGCATTACCGATCCCAGTGGCCGATACTCCATGAGACTGGCCCCGGGTACCTACGACATCACTGCCCGGGCCTTTGGATACCTTTCGCAGACAGCCAGCAACGTGGTCATCCGCGAACAAGGAACAAGCCACCAGGACTTTGACCTGGTGCCATATCAGCGGATCTACCTACCCCTGATCCTCAGAGCGCGTTAAGCCCCTTCGGTCATTTCCCGTCGCTGGCGCTACTCTCTCACTCTCCCACTCTCTCAAGGTTTTGCGGGTACCACATGGGGCATTTGTAGATTCAAAGGTGGGGTAGGGAACCCCTCCTGGTGTAGACCTTCAGGCAGGACATTGGCATATCCGGGCACGACACGAACTCTTGATGGTACCCTCTTGTGGTGGCAAACATCGAACTCGCCGAAAACGATCCGCTTCCACATGCCAAAATCGAGCCGGCCGTTGGTCACCCCAACCACTATGGCTCCGCTTGGCGTCCCATCACGCGCAAATCAGCGAGTTGCGTTGCGCTTCAGACGGGTGTCGGCCAAGCTTGCCTACGGCAAGCCCCTGTTCCTCGTCCCGAACAGACGTCCTCTCCGGTTCGGTTGTGCACCCGAAAAATGGGCCGGCAGCCCCTGGGCCAGCGTCGTTGTTGATGAATACGCTGGCAGTGAATGACCCAATACTCCGGGGGCTAGTTGTCCCGATCCCGCTTGCCCAGCCCGCCTGGCATGAGTCTAGCCAATAAATCGACCGCTCTTGATGCGTTGCGCCTTCATAATCTCAACTTCCCGCGCGCCCGAAACCACAATCCCTGGATCTGGCACAAAGTCCAGGGTGCTATCCCGCCCCTCATAGTCCACTGCATCCAGGATCACCTTCATGACGTTCAAACGCGCCAGATGCTTGTCATCGGAGCGAACTACAGTCCACGGAGCCTCATCGTTTGTAGTGCGTTTGAGCATCTTGTATTTCATGGTCGTAAAGTCATCCCAGCGGTCTTGGGCCTGGGAGTCTACCTCGCTCAACTTCCACTGCCTCAGCGGGTCGTTCTTCCGCCGCTCGAACCGGCGCTGCTGTTCCTCCCGCGTGACACTAAAGTAGAGCTTGATGAGGATGATACCTTGGCGGACCAGGTCCTTCTCGAACCCGACCACTCCACGCATAAAGTTCTTGTATTCCTGCTCAGTGCAGAACCCGAAAACCGCCTCCACCATCGCCCGGTTGTACCAACTACGGTCAAACAGGACAATCTCCCCTCCCGTTGGGAACTCGGTCACGTACTTTTGAAAGTACCACTGCATGCGCTGCTCGTCTGTCGGCTTTCCCAAAGCGACCACCCGATAGTGCTTGGGGTTCATGTAGCGGGTCACGCGCCTGATCGTTCCGCCCTTGCCAGCTGCATCGCGACCTTCAAAGACAATGATCATGCGCATCTTATGTTGCTCAATGTGCTGTTGTAACTTGACCAGCTCGGCCTGGTAGGGCTTCAGTTCCTGTTCCCGGCGGTAGCGTCTCACCGCCTTGCGCTTCCGATTTTTCTCGCGGTTGTATTGCTCTTCCAGCGCCCGGTATGCCTGGGCAAGCTCTTCACCGCTCAGCTGCCGGACGCTGAGAGTCAAAGATTCGGGGTTCCTTCCATCGCTCATAACGTTGCTCCTATGACCAGCCACGAACCGGCGTTCTTGCTCAGAAGGTCGCTTGATAGCACAAGTACCAGGGACCACGCATGCACTATCGAAGCACCAGGTCCAAGACGCAGCACCTCCTACGGATGCTTGTCCGGCACAAAAGTCTGCTCCTCGAAGGGAGGGCGAATGTAGCCGGTTTGATACTCTCTAGGCGGCAGTTCGATCGGCGGCGGCAGAATATCTTCATACGGAATCTGGCTGAGTATGTGGCTGATACAATTCAACCGAGCACGCTTCTTATCATCTGAGGGAACCACGTACCACGGAGAGTGTTTGATGTCCGTGTACTCCATCATCCTGTCTTTGGCCTTGGAATAATCCAGCCATCTGTCCCATGACTCCAGGTCCATTGGACTGAGTTTCCAGCGCCTCTTCGGGTCTGTGGCTCGCTTCCGGAAGCGGCGTTCTTGCTCCTCATCGCTCACCGAGAACCAGTACTTGAGCAGGATGATACCGGAACGGATCAGCATGCGCTCGTATTGGGGACAGGACCGCAGAAACTCGCGATATTGTTCCTCAGTACAGAAGCCCATCACGTGCTCAGTTATCGCGCGCGTGTACCAGCTCCTGTCAAAGAGCACCATCTCACCGGCTGCTGGAAGGTGAGATGACCATCTCTCAAAATACCACTGAGTCTTCTCTCGTTCGGTCGGGATACCAAGAGCAACAACGCGGATGACACGGGGGCTGGTGCGTTCCGTGATGCGCTTGATGACACCTCCCTTGCCAGCCGCGTCTCTCCCCTCAAAGAGAATGGCTACTTTCAGCCCCCTCTCCTTGACCCAATACTGCAGCTTGACCAATTCCTCCTGGAGTTTCATAAGCTCCTGCAAATAGTACTTTTCCCTCAGTTTGCCATTCTTGCGAAGCTTCTTCCGCCGTTTGCCACTTGCCGTATAATAGTATTTGTCGTCCTGAGCCCTCCTCTCTTCCTTCTCGACGCTTTCTTCCTCTTGGGGCGACTTCTTTGCGACATCTTGCGACTGATTCTTCGTCATGGCTTCCTCCCTGATTCTGTGCCCACACAACCCCGCCTAGGCTGTGGATCTGGAAGCGAATGCGCTCCCCGTCTATTCTAATCCGAGCACCCTTTGCCGGATCTTGTTTGCGGCGTCGTCAACGAATGTACTCCTGTCCGCTGCATCCATCATCTGCCGGAACACTCCAAAGTTCCAACTGCGGTAGGTCACTGCGGGGATATCAGATTCTTGGCATCCTCCGTATTATACACAATTTTCACTCAAATTGAAAATGGCACATCTCTCGGATCGGACCTTGATGCCTGACGCACCTCTATCCACGGCTATTGTTGCCAGCGCATACGTCTGCACCGCAACCAGGTTTCTCACTGGTTTTGTGGTCAGTCCGGAGGGAGGATGTTGGACGTGCTTGATCGATGTGAACTGCCTGCCAGCCCGCTTGTATAAGGCTGCCTGGCTCGAGGCCTCAATTAACGTCGGGGCTGAGAGCTTGATCCTCAACCCCGGCCTCTTTCGCACGGATTACCTCTGGGTTGTGGCCCACCAGAGCCACAACCCACTACACTCAAGATAGCTCTGAGCCCTCCCACTCCCCGATAATCTTGACCAACACCCTCTTCCGGCGTTGCCCGTCGAGACCCACAAGATCCGTTCCCAGGTGCCAAAATCGAGCCGGCCGTTGGTCACCGCGACCACCACGGCTGCGCTTGGCGCCCCATCATGCGCAAATCGGCGAGTTGCGTTGCGCCTCAGGTGTGCGTGGGCAGCTTTTCCCTGCGTCCATGACAAAGACCTGCCCAAGTCAAGCGTGGACAGTGTGGTTGTGCATCCGACTCCCGGGTCGGCACGGCCCAGAGGCCGGCATCGTCGTTGATGAACACGCTGGCAGTGATGTGCATCGCATTTACAAGGGTCAATCCCCTCTTTATCATATACCACTCTCATACCTGTGACGGTCGAGGACCTGGCGGCCATAGGCCGCGCCCTGAGCAACCACAACTGAACCCAGCTTCTACGGCTGATAATGAATCCTGCTGCGGCTCTGCTTGCCGTACTTGTGCTGGTGAGGCAAGCAGACAGCAAAGTGCAATGAATGGATCATCTTGGATGGTCAAGAACGCGCAATCTCAGCGGTTACGATGGCTGTGGTCCACTGACCAGATGAGACCTCCCCTGTTCCGTCACCAATCGTGTGCGATGCAATGCATCGCCAGCATCCCGCTCCCCCTGCGCCGGAGGGTCCTTCGCGGCTGCTTCCAGGTTCTTCACCGCTTCCGTGGCCTTCGCTTTCGCTAATATGAGACACAGCCTCAAGCGGTCTTCAAACTCCGCCTAATCTCTGCCAAACTCGGTCTTTTCCCGTACATCAACATAAATGTCCTGAAGATCCTTGCTGAGAAGGATAGTCCCAAGAATATCGAGAGCCCTAACAGCCCGATGCTGGTCACGATCTGCCACGCTGGGATATCTGACACGCCCAACCTCAGCATCATCTGAATTGGGGCGGTGATGGGGAATATCGACAGCACAACCCAGATGGGGCTGTTCGGGAAGTTGATATACACCCCGAAGAGCCAGAGCGGCACAAACAACATCATGACGTAGAACATGGATAGGTTCTGTGCATCTGAGGTACTGGAGCTGATGCCGCCGATGGTGACGGAGAGCACGGCAAATAGCAGATAGCCCAATATGAAGTACAAAACCCCCAGAAGAAGAAAGTTGGCGGGCAACTGGATGTCACTTAGGAATCCGCCGAAGGAGGAGGAGGCTAGGTTTAGTAGGAGAGGCGCTGAGATCAACCATACGATGACTTGCAGCAGCCCGGCAGCACCCAATGCTAATACTTTGGCGATGAGCAACTGACGGACTGAAACAGAGGATAGCAGCACCTCCATGAGGCGGCTTTCTTTTTCCTCTCCTAATCCGCTGATGAGAGATTGCGCGCCGAGCATGAGGGCGAAACTCAGCAACAGGGAGAAAACGGCGGGGATGATGATATTGCCGATATTCCCTTGTTCTTGTGCAATATCTCCATTTTCGTCAAGGCGGGTGACCACCAAATTCAGAGGAGAAACAATCGAGGCTATGGTCTCCGGTGGCACATCATCTTTCAAGAGGTTCCAGGTGACGAAGCTGTTGATAAGGTACGTTGTGACCTGAGGAGTCATGAGCTCTTTCGCCAGCGTATATCGTTGAATGGTCCCTGAGGAGGTGTAGTCCGATGGTATGACGATGTATTCCGAAATGTCCTTACTGACCAGAGCCCTGGTTGCCTCCTCCCTCGATGCAAATGGAATCAACTTGATTAATCCCTGGTCGGTTTGATCACTAAAGATTCCGACCTGATCCACATATCCGACGGTCGTGACCTCGCTTGCCGAAGGTTCGGTCAGGGTCGTTACCAGTTCAAGGACTCCAATTGCCAAAAGGGCCAACACTGGCACAATGAAGGTTAGAACGATGAAACCGACCTTCTTGACTGCTTGTAGAAACTCGTGCTTGAATATCAAGTAGGCTCTATTCATGATCCGCCCCCACCAGGTTCAAAAACACCTCATTGAGGGAGGGTGTTGTGACCTCAAATCGGTTAATGGTTATTCCGCGATCGCGTAGTCGATCGAGAATGGTCTGTGGTGTTGTGTCTGACGCCAAGATCAATTCTATGGAATCCTTTCTAGGTTTTCTATCAATCACCCCGGGCAGGTCACCGAGTTCCCCATCAATAGCCACCTGGACCGAATTCCTTCTGAATTTGGTCCTCATTTCCATCAAGTCACCGTAGAGGATCGTATGGCCTTTGTCTATCATCAGCACCCGGTCGCAGAGTTCCTCGACTTTATTCATTTGATGCGTGCTCAAGATGATGGCTTTCCCTTCATCCCTTAGCTTGCCGACGATGTTCTGAACAGTCTGTGTTCTTACGGGATCCAGGCCGGCGAAGGGCTCATCCAGAATGATCAACTCGGGGTCATGAATGACGGCGACGATAAACTGGATAAGCTGTCCCATACCCTTGCTCATTTCCTTGTTTTTCTTCTTTTTGTTTTCGAGCATGCCAGTTTGCTCGAGCAATACATTCGCCTTCTCTTCAGCCATGGCTTTGTCCATACCTTTCAAGGAGGCAAGATAAAGGATTAGATCAATGGCTGTCAATCTCTTATACAATCCCCTCTCTTCAGGTAGGTAGCCGATTTGATCCTTCAGGGCTTCATTCATCTGCTGGCCGAAGATCTTCACTTCACCAGAATCGGGTTTCATGAAATCCAAGATGATCTTTATGGTGCTGCTTTTACCCGCACCATTCGGCCCAATAAGCCCCAGGATCTCTCCAGGATCAACGCAAAAGGTCAAATCATGTACGGCAGTCACGTCGGCGTAGGATTTGCACAAGTGGTTTACTTCAACCGCTTTCATATAATTCCTCCCCTCTACGTTTTGATCTCATGATGATCTTCTTTGATTCCCACAAGCCCCTTGCCGCCGTTAACGCGTACCCGGTAGCCGGTCTTCAAACGCATCGTGGCATCACCACAGCCAGCTGGTCTATCGTATCACAGAATAAGACGCAGTGTCTGACGATGTGCTGACGGCAAGCTGATGGGCCGCCCTACTGATTGGCCAGGCGATAGCCACGAACCCACTCTCATCCTTGCGCCGTCCTGTGTTTCCAGTTGCGCGGTAATGGATACGGATTCATGTGGAGCGAAGCCGCCACATGATGGCCCTGAGCACTCCTACTCCCCGATAATCTTGACCAGCACCCGCTTCCGCCGCCGGCCGTCAAACTCCCGGGTCAGCCATCCTGCTGACACAAGATCCGCTCCCACGTGCCAAAGTCGAGTCGGCCGTTGGTCACTGCCACCACCACCTCGCGCCCCATCACCTGCCGCTTCAGGTGCGCGTCTGCATTGTCCCCTCGTTCCTCTCGGGACAGGCCTCACCCGTGCAGTTGTGCAACCGGCATTTGGGCCGGCGGCGTCATTGATGAGAATGCGGGGTGTGATGTTCAGGGCATTGACCAGGGTCAGTACCCTCTTTATCATATACCGCTCTCATACCCCTGACTGCAGAGGCCATTGCGGTCATAGGCCGTGCCCTGAGCAACCACAACTGAACCCGGCTTCTGAGGTCGAAAATGCCCCTATTGCTTGAAATGCTGTCCCATTTGGTGTTGTTCTGCGTGCCCCCGGATCGATAGCAGATCTTTGATGTGCCCCCAGCTTGGTGGAGAGGCGATTAGGCGGCGCCACTATTCCTATCGTAGAGTTGCTCATCGGTCTCCAGACTATGATAGCCTGGCCACGACTTGTTCGCAGGCCGGTCTGTCGAGCAAGTTCTCTGGCTATCGCCTGAGCTCCGCCGCAACCGCTTCCACCTTGCTCCAGACGCGCAGCGCGTTCCCACTCCATATCTCTCCGATTTCCTCAGCAGCATAACCGCGCCGGGCGAGCTCCAGCGTAACGTTGCGGGTCTCGCTGGCATCGCGCCACCCCTCCAGACTAAAGCTGTAGTTCATAAAGTCTGAGCTGAGCCCGACGTGATCAATGCCGATGCGATTCACTACGTAATCGACATGGTCGACGAGATCCCGCACACTCGCCTTCCCGTGCCTGCTCTCGATTTCTCCCAGCCGCTGCTCATAGGCTCTGCGCGTGTCTACATCCCGCGCCAGGAATGCCAGAAAGAATGGATAGAAGTCGACGGGGAAGTCGAATTCTGCTCTGAGATCGGCGATCTCTTGCGTCATCTCCGGGGAGTCCGTTTTGATGGCGCGCTTCAGCCCAACAATGTGAATGACCCCGCCGTTCTCTGCAAGTCCGTCAAGCTCTTCGTCATCCAGGATATTGCCCACGCCACCGACACCCTGAACGCCGGAGTGCGATACCAGCACGGGCGCTTTCGACAGGCGGAACACGTCAAGCACGGAAGACTTGGAGATGTGGGCAACGTCGATTATGCACCCCAGCTCATTCATTGCGCCAACTAGCTGCTCGCCAAACGCGCTCAGGCCACCGTGCAGAGGCTCTGGCTGACCGGGAGTCCATTTCGAATCGCAGATCTGGTTGTGGCCCACCTGTGAGAGTGTTACGTACCGCACGCCAAGGGAGTATAGATGGCGCAGTCGCTCAAGATCCTCGCCAAGGGCGTATCCGTTCTCCAAGGCGATTACTACTGCTATCCTCCCCGAGCTACGCACGGTGTACACTTGGTCAGGGTGGAGTGCGAGTCCGATCTTCGCCTGCAGCGGGCCATCCAGGACACGATGAATGCGGTCGAGTTTCTCCAGCACCGTCTCATATGCGCGTGCATACCCTTCGCCTGTCAATGGGCCCTGGTCGGTGTAGGCGACGAAGAACGCCGCGCCAAGGCCACCCTCTTCAATCTTTTCCAGGCTGCCAAGCTTCTGCCACCCGCTGGCTTCCGGTTGCTCAGGCGTGAAGAAGGTCGCTTCGATGTCGAGATGCGCGTCGAGGGCCAGTATGGCATCGTGAATTGACCTTACATCTTCGGGTGTACCTGATTCAGGCATTTGCTCCCTCCCTTTCAGGCATCGATGGATTCTGATTAGCGCAGACTCTAGGCGACAGATTAGGTTTTCAACTTCAGGGTACAGCTGGTGGTGATGCCCGATCCTCCCGGCACTCCGAGTGACCCCGGAGAGGGGAAGGCGGAAACTGGAAGGCTCTTCCCCTCTCCGGGCCTGGTTGGTGACGACCACACTCTAGCCGAGGGCGGGGATCACCCCAAGCTGCTGCAGCAGACCTAGCCAATCTGCGTATTCCCACTGCTCCACAACCTTGTCGCCGTCGAACCGGTAGACGGTGCACCCGGCCTTGCTCACCTGCTTGCCTGTCGCGGCAAGCCCCAGGGAAGGTGTTGTGCCTGTGTGGGTCCCCTCCCACGCCCAACGGACAACTGCCAGGTTGCCTTCGACAACCATGCCATGAATGGTGGAGCGAGTCTCTGTGAACGCTGTGAGGATGCCCGCATCTGCCTGCTGGTTGGCTTCTTTACCCGCCACTGGTGGGAATGGAGGGCTATGGAAAACCACGTCATCGGCATAGATGGTATAGGCTGCGTCCAGGTCCCGCTTGTGCCAGGCGTCGTCGTTCATCTTGACCAGAGCTGCTTTCATCTCTTCAGGTGTCACCGTTCTCTCTCCTTTGATTTGCTTTACACTTCCAGACCTCTCCTTGTGACTGAATGCCTGAACTCGCTCGGGCCCTGCTGTAGTCGGCCCCGCTCTGAGCCTATGGGAACCCTCGCAGCACCAGCGGCAGGAATATCTCGTAGAACTGCCCGCTCACCTCACCGCCGCGCCAGAACCCACCACCCAGGGTGTAGCCACCGCCTTCCAGCGCCCCGGCATCCGGCTGGCCTGCCGTCCCGCTCAGACGGTACCCCTCGCCCGTGATCAGCATGGCGCCGCCGCCGTCCACCGTCCACCACGACAGGTCGTAGCCGGTCTGGGCCAGGGCCAGCGGCACCACCGCTGCCACCAGCAGCACGCAGCACGCAGCCAGCAACAGCCAGACTCCCAGGCCTGACCCCCTACCCCTGTACTCCGCTAGCTTCATCGCCCACCTCCCCAGGCGCGCCGCCCGACCACCGCGCCTACTGCAATCACGCCGCCACCCAGCAACAGCCAGCCAGAGGGCATCCTTGAGGATGTTCCGCCTGCACCCTGCCCCGCTTCCAGCGACGCCAGCCGCGCCTCCAGGTTATCGAGCTGGTCCCGCAGCGCGGTGTTCTCAGCTTGCAGCCCTGCAATCTCGATCGCCTGCTCCTGCGATAGCTCATACAGCCCCTGGGACGCAGCCAGCGAAATGCCCACGGCATCCATATTGTTGATGTGGATCGGGCTTTCCACCTCGCCAAAGAGGTAGGCGAAGCTACCGTTGAAATCCTGGGCCACCGGCCCGATGTGCCGCACCTCGGACGCCTGCGACTTCAGGTTCCAGGTCTGCACCGGCATTCCCGCCAGCACCTCCAGAAGCCGGGCCGTGTCCACAGGAGCAAAGGCCTCCTTGGCGTTGCGGTCAGAGATAGATCCAAAGGAGGTTCCGCCGGCACTCAGTTGCACGCCCGTGCCAGTGCCCGCCGCGCTGTAGAATCGCGCCCCGCCATGGCTGCGGACGGTGAAGGTCTGCGTGCCCCACGAGTCGGTCGCCGTCGCGCTGGACCATACGAAAGCGCCTGCGTGGGTGGCGTGGGCCTGTGCCCCAGCGGCAAAACTGTAACCACCCGTAGCCTCATTTTCCGCCCCGCCGGGCACGGTGGCGGTATTGCCGTTGACAAAGTTGTGCCAGCCGCCGCCGATGGTGCCGCCAGAGCCGCTGGTTTGTACAACGTTCCCATTCCCGCCGCCGACAGTCGAATCGGTGACCAGTGCGCCGTTCCCGGTACCGCCGCCGACGGTGGAATTCGCACCAATGGCGAGGTTGTTATAACCCCCGCCCACGGTAGCATAATCGGCGTTGGCGGTGTTGCTACTCCCGCCGCTGACCGTTGTGGAATAGTCGCCAGCCATATTGCTGTAGCCCCCGCCCACGGTGGCGCGTTCGCCGCTGGCGGTGTTCGATAGGCCCCCACCCACAGTGGAATGAATCGCGCTGGCAGTGTTGGAGCCCCCGCCTGCCACTACCGAGCTGGGGCCGCTGGCAGTGTTGCCTATGCCCCCGCCCACGGTCGCTGCCTGCTCAGAAGCTTCGTTGTCAGAGCCGCCGCCGACGGTAGAAAACCACCCAGTGGCACGATGGTGGTAGCCTCCAGCAATGGTCGACTCATCACCGCTGGCAGTATTCCACAGGCCTCCACCGATCGTGCTATGGGCACCGCTTGCGGTGCTCGGATTATAAGTTCCGGAGCCCCCGCCAGAGATCACTGCCCCGTCTCCGCTGGCAGTGTTCCCCCGACCGCCGCCAACGGTGGCGTCAGCGCCGCTGGCGATGTTATCTCGCCCGCCGCCCACCGTGGCGTATTCTCCGTCGGCGGTGTTCCACAAACCCCCACCCACGGTGGCGTAGGAGTCGCTCGCGGCGTTCTGGTACCCCCCACCCACCGTGGTGTGCGACTCGATGGCACTGTTTAACCCACCCCCACCTATGGTGGCCAATGTGCCGCTGGCGGTGTTGAAAGCACCCCCGCCGACAGTTGCATAGGGACGGTCCGTACTGTCGCCCGCATCGTCGCCGGCCTGGTTGTTGGTCCCGCCGCCCACCGTCCCCCAACTGTCGGTCACCCGGTTGGCGTCGCCGGCGCTCCCGCCCCCTCCAATGGTCGCCCCGCGCGCCCCGGCGGTGACGAAATTCTCCCACCAGCCGCCCAGCAGGTTCGGGCTCGACCCCGGCTCGATGCGCAGCGCCCGCGCCCCGTTCACCCTGATCTCTAGCGCCACGTTGTCGCTGGTCCCCAGGTAGTTCGTCCCAGGCACCGTCCCCGCGTTGCCGGTCAGCGACCAGAAGCTGGTACCTCCGGTGGCGTCGGCAGCGCAAGCCCAGGCGCTCCCGTTCCACTTGATGATCTGCCCCGTGCTGCACCCGTTCTGGTTCAGGTCCTCCAGCAGCAGCGTGCTGTTCTGCACCATCCCCGTGCTCACGCTGTTCGCCTGCCCCTCGTTCACGTAGGCAGCGTCGTGGTTGTGATCCGACCGGCTCGCGGTCCCCGCACTGCCGGTGCCCGCAAAGTTCACGCTGAACTGCCCGCCGACCAGCGATAGGCCCGTGCCCGCGCTGTAGGTAGTGTTATCGTCCGTCTCGCAGGTCACCGTCCCATCTACATCAATGGCGCGGATGCTGCTGCCCGCGGCGCAGGTTTGGCTCACCCGCCACTGCACCTCGCCGCGGTTCACGCGGAACTCGGTCCCTTCCAGCACCAAACCCGCACCCGGCGTATAGGTCGTGTCTTGGTCCCCGTCAGCCAGGTCCGCGGGCACCCCTACCAGCCCCGCCCACGGCGCGCCCAGCGCCCACAGCGCGTACGGGCTGCCCGTCAGCTCCTGCCGCGGCAGCGGCACGAAGGCACTCCCCACCGGGCAGCTCGCCGCCACCTCCAGGTACCGCGCCTGCCCCCGGAACGCCTCCGCCCCAAAGTCCAACTGCGCCGTGAACAGGCCCTCCACCAGCACCAGGTCCTCCAAGAGCCAGGTCCAGCTGACCTGGCTGCCGCCGCTGGCGGCGTCCCACAGCTTGAATCGCAGATCGCAGGTGGCGTTCACCGGCCCGCTGCCGTCCCGCAGCAAGCCCTGGTAGGTAAACACCGTCCCCACTGTGGCCTCTGTACCCAGCTCGTCCATGGCGCTTGTAGCGCCCGCGCTCGATGCGTCCCCCATCCCGATGCTCAGGCTGACCAGCAGCGCCAGCACCGCCCACACCTGCACAAGACGTCTCCCCTTCATCGCTCCCTCTCCTCTCTCTCCAGACGCTTGCCGCAGACACCTGACAGGTTTCTGCTGTAACAAGCATTATCACTGTTTATCAACTACTTTACGTCTATATCTCACGCACGCTCCACGCAAGAAACCTGTCAGGTGTGGTCGATGGCACTCAGTACCCCCGCAGCATGAGCGGCAGGTACACCCGATGGTAGCTCGCACTCGCCGCCCCGCCCCGCCAGAAGCCGCCGCCCAGGGTGTAGCCCCCACCAGTCAACACCCCGGCGTCCGGCTGGCCGATCGTCCCGCCAAGCTCGTACCCACTTCCAACGCTGTACATCTGGCCGCCGCCATCTACTGTCCGCCACGAGAGCTCGTACCCGCCCTGGGCCAGGACAACCAGCCCCAGCGGCAGCAGCAACACCCAGAGGGTACCCGAAGCAGCAAGTAGCAATACCTTCCCTTTGCGCATCTTGTCCAACCTCCAGCCCTCTACTGCGGATTGACCAGCACCCACACCAGACCATCCTCGTCCGGCGCGGCTAGTGCGATGCCGATGGTGGGCGCGCTCTCGGCCAGGGTCAGGCCCTCGACGACGACCGTCTTGAGCGCCCGCGCGTCCCCCCCTTGGCCCACGGCCAGGCGCGTCCCCGGCTCGATGGCGCCCTCTGCGGTGCTGACCTTGACCTGCATCGGGCCGTAGATGACGATGGACAGGTACTCACCGGGTTGGGCTACCCCGTCGCGAGGCACCAGGCGATGGCCAATCTCGCCCTCGCGCAGGGTCGCACCCTCAGGGGCCTCGTCCAGCTCGGCCTTGCCGCGCACCACCCCCACAGCGGCAGCCCCCTCCCCGACGGCGACCACGCGCCACAGCACCGAAGTGTTGTCCAGCGTCGTACCCTCGATGCCCTGGATGGCCACGATCTGGCCCGGTTCCAGCGAGCGATCGCCGGCGTTCAGGCCAAAGACAGCTGTGGAGCAACCGTAACAATAGCCGGTCACGTTGATGTCGCCGCGGAAGTTGCCAGCATACTCCTGGCCTGAGACGTCCACGCCGTCACCGTAGGCGTACCACACGTTCAAGCCGTCGTTGTTGGCACTGCTCACGTGGATGCCATCGTTGTTCGCACCGCCCACGTGGACGCCATCCACGTTCGCCGCCTGTACATTCAGCCCATGCCAGGGCGCATAGTGAACGAACACGCCATCCAGGCCGGCCTGACCAACGAACAGCCCATATCCTTCAGCAGCTGCCACCTCGAGGCCGTTGTGCTGCGAGCTGCTGGTGGATACGCTGGTGTTGCCGGCCTCACCCACGTATACGCCGTCGCTGCCGGCCTCACCCACATATATGCCGTCGTTGCTGGCGGTGCCTACGTGCAGGCCGTTGACCCCCGCGCCGGCGACGTTCAGGCCGTGCCAGGCTGTAGAGTTGACATAGACACCGTCCAGGTCGGCCCGGCCGACATAGAGGCCATAACCCTGGGCGCCGGCCACCTCGAAGCCGTTGTGAGCCGAACTGGCGGCACCCGTGCTGGGGCTGCCGGCTGAGCCGATGTACACGCCGTCGTCGCCGGCCTCGTTGACCGAGAGGCCGTCGTCGCCGGTCAGGCCCACGATCACGCCACTCAGGGCTACCCCTTCCACAGATAGACCATACACCGCCTCGCCCACGCTCAGTCCGGTCGCGCCCGCCGAGCTGACGTGCACGCCGTCCGAGTCGGCCCGGCCGACGTAGAGGCCATGTCCCCCTGTGCCTGCCACCTCGAAGCCGTTGTGAACGTCGCTGGGCGTCGTGACACTCGGGCCTCCGGCAGAGTGGACGTACACACCGTCCTCTCCCGCGGCGCCTACGACGAGGCCTACGTCCGCAGCGTTGGACACGTGCAGGCCGTTATGGTCGGCCTGGCCCACAAAGAATCCTGTCTGGCCTGCATATGCGACGGACACGCCATCGTTTCCTGCAGACTGGACCCTCACCCCATTCAGGTCCGCCCGGCTTACGTGCAGGCCGGATCCCTCCGCACCAGCCACTTCAAAGCCGTTGTGAAGGTCGCTGGACAGGTAGGCACTGGGGTTGCCGGCCTGGGCCACATGGACGCCGTCGTCGCCGGCTGCGGATACGTACAGGCCGTCGGTGCCCGCCGAGTCCACCTGCAGACCGTGGGCATCGGCCGAGATGACGTACAGGCCGCTGTCAGCCGCCGAGCCCACCAGGAGACCGTTGCCACCCGCCGAGTCTATGGTCACTCCTTCACCACCCGCCGAGCCTACCCACAGCCCCTGGCCGCCGGCCGAATTGACCCGCACACCGTTGCCTTGCGCCGAGTGAACATAGACGCCGTCCAGCCCGGCTGACTCGACCCACAGGGCAGTTCCCTGGCTGCTGAACAGCGCCGCCTCACCGTCGACGCTGGTGTTCACGAACGAGACTAGCGGACCGCCGACACTCGCCTCGGCGCTGAAGGGCAGCGCCAGCGAGAGGGCTGCCGGGGCGCCGGTCAGTTCCTGGCGCGGGCTAAGGGTGACATAGTCGCCGCTCCCCGCCGGGCAGCGTACCGCCACCTCCAGCCAGCGGGCGTTGCCGTCGTGGACGCCGCCGAAATCGAGCCGAGCGGTGAACAGGCCATCTACGATCTCTACCCCCTCCAGGAGCCAAGTCCAGCCGACCTGGGTGCCGCCACTGGCGGCGTCAAAGAGCCTGAAGCTCAAGTCGCATGTGCCGTTCACCGGGCCGCCTGGCCCATTGAGCTGGCCCTGGTAGGTGAACGCGTAGCCGTATGTGCCCTCGAGGCTCTGGGGCTCATCCTGCTGGCCCGTCACCTGGCTGGCGCCCAGCAACAGGATTCCCATCGTGACCAATAATGCGAGAATGCGTTTGCAGTTCATCGCTTGTTCTCCTTTTCGAACTGGGTTGTGTTTCAACCTGCTTTCAAGCCTCGAAACTATTTTGCGGTAACCAACATCGTATTCCTACTCAACACTTCGGGCAGGGAGGCCCTGTCGGTCCGCACCTATCCCAGCGGTGACACCACGCCCAACTGCTGCAAGTAGCCCAGGTAGTCCGAATACTCCCATTCCTCAGTGACTTTTCCATCCTTCACGTGAACCACGATGCAACCCTGCAAGACCACCTCTTTGCCCGTAGGCGGAATAGGAAGTGAAGGCGATGTGCCCGTATGCTTCATGCGCATGGTGTATCGGTATGCAATCGCATCCCCCTCGGCAATCCACTCATCGTAGGTTGCCTCAATGTCCGAATATGCTAGCCGCGTGGCTGCAATGGACTGTCTAGCTGCCTCGAGCCCCTCTGCATCGGGAAAGGGGGGCCTGTGAGAGACATAATCCTCAGCGTAGGCCTCGTTCAAGGAATCGACGTTGCCTTTGAGCCATGCTTCTTCCCCGGCCCATTGGATTTTTGCCTGAATTTCTTTGAGTGACATGTGACATTCCTCCTTGTGCACAGATATTCGGTGATACTGGTTGCCGCATTCGACAAAATGACTTCCCGCTGCACCTCCAACCAGAGGGGCTCTCCCCTGACTGTGGCGTCGCATGGAGTGAGCTTTGAGTCGGTGGCGCCACCGGCTGCCCGCGCCGCTGACCTATCGCCCGGCGAGGCAATTCCAGGCGTAGCGGGTCGGGTGGCCCTCACCGATGCTTTGGTGTCCCCACCGGGTCCGGGTGGATCCAACGTTCGATGAAGCTTGCCACCCCGGGCACATCCTCCACGTAGCCCACCTCCTGCGAAGCGACGTGCTCCACCCGCCCGCGCCAGCGATCGTGGCCCTCGGCATCCGTCTCGCGCCACAGGCGGACGACGAAGGTCAGCGTTTCGTGGGTTTCCTCAGAATGAGACACGGCAACTCCTTCCGATGCAACAAAGACAAAGATGCCAGGCCTGCTGTAGGCGAAGCAGCAGTGCCTGGCACCTTGGCAAATGGACAAAGATCGCCTCGCTTTGAGGCAGAGTGTCCAGGCCGCCTGGATGTAGCCGATTCCTACCGCACCTTCACCTGTCCCTGAGGTGCATCAAACAGCTCATAGTCAGGTCTCTCTGTGCAGTGTGCATAGTTGCCATGAGCCTCGATCTCGGTGTAGCTGATCTGATCGGCCAGATCGTATGCATTGACGCCGTTGTCGCGAAGCCTGGCGCCGATCGGCCCACCGACCAGGCTCGTTCCATCTAGTAATGCACCTTTGGTGATCACGCCACTCACCCAGGCCTCGTTGCCGTCTACCACAAGGCAGTCAATGACGGCATGTATGCCAACAGCAAGGTACGGGGAGTTGTCGGACAACTGGCCAGAGACGCTGCCATCGGCGTACTGGGTCGCCACGATGGAGTAGTTCCTATCGCATCCGACTTTTTCGCCCCATGCAAGGCAGGCATCTGGACCGCCCACGGTCACGTGGTGGACGACGGGGCCCCTGCCCTTGGCGGAAGCCCCCATTGCCGACAGCACGAGCAGTACCAATACTGCCAGGAGTGTTGCCAAGATACCTACAACATGGTTCTTACGAATTCCCAACATCGTTCCACCTCCTTCTCTGGAACATGGATTGAGAACAACGCTTGGCCCACATCCATTTCACAGAATCCTGGAATTTCGCGGGCCCATGGGTCGTGCACGCAACTATCGGTCAGCTCGTTTCCTGTTGATCACCTCCCTTCGTGGGATCGGGCAAGGGGAAGCCAACGATACCATCCCCAAGCGCAAGCCCGTCGTCGGTCTACGCGAGTCCACTAGCGGATGCGCCGGTGGTGCGTACCTGGACAAACGAAACAGGCTGCATCCTTCTGGATACAGCCTACCACACCCAACTTATTTTGAACTTATTCTCGGCTCGTTCGGCCGGCAAAAGACCTAATCACCCAGAGGGTACCCGGCCGGTGGCTTGCGATCGCAGCCGCAAGCCACGCGCCCGCACCTCGCGCAGGTCTTCCTCCTCGGCCAGGCGGATCGCCGCTTCGACATCGGCCAGGGCGGCCTCGAACTGGCCGAGCAGCAAGCGCCCGCCGGCGATGTGCAACAGCGCCCCGCCTCGGTGCCAGGGCAGGCCGACCTGCGGGATCAGGGCGGAGGCTTCGACCAGTGCCCGACTGCCAGCTTCTGTCTCTCCCTGGGCCAGGCGCAACTCACCCAGCGCAGCCAGGGCATAGGCCGCCTCGTAGACCTCGTGCGTCTCCTGACTGAGGGCCAGCACCCGCTCCATGGCCGCCGTCGCGCCAGCCCAGTCGCCGGCGAGTTGCAGGGCCAGTCCCAGACGCAGCAGGCTGCCGGCCAGCATCGTGCGCCAGCTGAGCATCTCGAAGGTCTGCGCGGCGTTGCGCAGGTGGGTTACGCCTTCTTCTATCTGTCCCAGAGCAGCCAACGCCTGGCCCAAAGCCCGCCGGTTCCAGGCGCCGTAGGCCGTGCTGTCCACCTGCTCGGCCAGGGTCAGACCCTGGCAGGCGTATTCCATCGCTGCTGGGAAATCGCCCTGGCGGGCCAGCAGGTCGGCCAGCTTGGCCAGGGTGCCGACCTCTTCCCGACGGTCGCCCAGGCGGCGGACCACGGCCAGGGCCTCTTCCAGGGCAGTGCGGGCCTGGGGTAGCCGGCCCACGCCCCACAGCTCGCACAGGACGTGGTGCAGCAAAGCCCCGTCGCCCACCTGGCGGGCCAGGCTCACCGCCTGGTCCAAAGTCTGGAGGGCGGACTCTCGCTCGGCAGGTGTGGACAGGAAGCCACTGTCGGAGCCGTTGCGAGCGAAGCTGCGGGCCAGGGCCGCCGGGTCGCCCAGATTACGGGCCAGGGCCAGCGCCGCGGCTTGCAGACCGGAAGGTCTGCTGGCGGCCACCTGGGTCTCGTCGTGGGCCAGGTGCCACAGTGCTTCCAGCTCGGAAGCCAGATCACCCTCGTGGCGGGCGGCGGCCAGCGCTGCCCGGTCGGCAGCCAGGGTGCGATCCAGGTCGCCGCGATAGTACCACAGCGTCCGCCATTGGAGGTGCATGCGCGTGCGATAACCGGCCGGCACGGCCTGAGGATGGGCTTTGGCAATGGACATCGCCTGCTGGCACCAGGCCAGGGCCTCGTCGTAGGCAGTGAGATGCCCGGCCTGCTGAGCGGCGGTCAGGGCAGGCTCCAGGGCCAGCCAGGGCCGGTCGCTGGCGGCATAGTGGGTTGCCACGGTGCCGGCGGCAGCTTCCTGGGTAAGCAGGATGTCGGCCAACTGGCGGTGCAGCAGCCGGCGGCGGGGTTCGCTGAGGGTCTCGTAGGCAGCGCGGCGCATCAGATCGTGGCCGAACTCGTACCTGTCCCGCCTGCCCCGAGCTACGTCGAGGGGAGCCTGTCCGAGGGAAAGGTCTGGCTTGCGGTAGCGCAGAAAGCCCCGCGCGCACAACCACTCGGCCTGCTCGGCGAGTGACCGCTCGGGCCGGTCAAGAAAGTGAGCCAGCAAGGACAAGGCGAACTCCCGGCCAACAACTGACGCGTGATCCAGCACGACCCGATCGTCCGCGGCGAGGCGGTCCAGGCGTCCCAGCGCCACCGCCCGCACGCCGGGGGGCAGCAGCCATCGCTCGTCGATGCCGGTCTCCTCGGTGATAGCCGCAAGATCCAGTCCTTCCTGGGCCAGGGTCTGCAGCAACTCAGCCAGGAAATAGGGGTGACCCTCGGTCTCGTGGTAGAGCCGTCGAGCCAGGGCATCGCTGCTGTCCCGATTGCCCAAGATGCGCAGCAGCAAGACGACATCGTTTTCGCGGAATGCCGTGAGGGACAGCTCCGCCAATCGGTTCTGGGAGGCCAGCCGCTGGCGCAAAACAGCCAGGGGGTGGTCGCCAGCCAGGTGGGTAGAGCGGTAGGCGCCCACCAGCAGCAGGGGGTGTCCCTCGTTTTGCCGTGCCAGGTAGTGGAGCAGTTGCAGGCTGGAAGGATCGGCCCACTGCAGGTCGTCGAGCACTAGGACCAGCGGCTCACCCTGGGCGCAGAGCTGGATGAGCTGGGCCAGGGAGGTCAACAGGCGCGTGCGCTCGGCGTCGGGCGGCAGAGGCTGGTAGGGAGGCAGGTCGTGCCACACCTGGCGCAGTTCGGGTAGCAGCTCGGCCACGGCCGCCAGTTGGGTGGGCGGGCAGGGTGGGGGCAGTGTCGTGGCGCGTGCTGATGCCAGTAGGGAGCGAAGCACCTCGATGACCGGGGCATAGGCCATGTTTTGTTCCATCTCGTAGCAGCAGCCCATCAGAACCCGGGCACCCCGCGCCGTCGCCAGGCCGGCCAATTCCTCCAGCAGGCGGGTCTTGCCGATACCCGGCTCGCCCGCCACGAGCACGATCTGTCCCCGGCCATCCAGCGCCTGCTGGAGGACGCCACTGAGTTGGGTCCACTCCCGCTCGCGACCGACAAAGGGCAGGCGGAGGGCGAGGGCCGGCGGGAGGGCGGCAGGGGTCCGGCGCGGCATAGGGGGTGGGGTTTGGAGGATACGTTCGTGGAGGGCCAGGGTTTCCGGCAGAGGGTCGACGCCCAGTTCATCAGCCAGAATAGCCCGGCAGCGCTCAAAGGCGCGCAGTGCCCGATCCTGCTCGCCCTGGCGGTAGTAGGATTCCATGACCAACCGCCAGGCGCTCTCGCGACAGGGGTCATGGTCCAGCACCTGGCGGACGTGGTCCAGCCCTTCCTGGTATCGGCCCAGGGCCAGGTGACAGGCCGCCAGGTCACCCTTCATCTCCAGCAAGGTCTCGCGCAAGCGCTCCCTGGTGGGGATGGCCCAATCCTCGTAAGGATCCTGGGCCAGATAGTCGCCCCGGTAGAGGGCTTGCGCGGCAAGGTAAGCGTCGATAGCGGGCATCCATTGGTCTTTTCGTTGGCATGACTGACCCTCACGGACCAGAGCCAGGAATGCCTCCACGTCGATCTCGCAGCGTCCGGCTGCATCGAAGCGGTAGCCGGACGGCTCGGTGAGGATGAAGGTGGACGTGCCTCGCCGTGCCCCTCCCGGTTCCAGCACTCGCCGTAGGTGGCTGACAGCCACCCACAGGCTGTTGCGCGCTGATTCGAGGCCGAGGTCCGGCCACAGCCACTCGATGAGTTCGTCGCTCGAGGGTGCCCGGTGGCGATGGGTAACGAGGATGCCCAGAAGCTGTCGGACCTTGCGGCCTGGCCAGGCATCGGGGGGAACGCTCTGGCCATCGCGCCAGAGCTCCAGGTCACCCAGAAGGTGGAGCCGAAGGCGGGTTTGCGTGTTCATCCTTCAAGATCCTGGATCGTCTCTCCCATCCGCCTCCTTGGTGTGCAGACTGAGGGCAGGCCGAAACTCAAACGCCCGCCGCACCTTGGTGGTGGGCGGACATTCGCTCGGCTTGCTCGGGGTTGCGCCGCGAGATGCCTTGCGTCCCGGTATGCCAATATTATACTCTCTTCCGGCACCGGTGTCAACAGTCGATTCTCAGTCTCATAGGCTTCTATAGAGCGGCAGGAGAAAGGCCCACCCTTCCACGCTACAAGATGCTGAGAAGTATCAGCCGCCATAATTCAATCGCCGAGGCAATGGTTGCCCTCCAGCCGCGCTCCCTCACCTGCCGCTTCAGGTGGTCATCGGCCAAGCTTGCCGTAGCCAAGCCCCTGTCCCTCGTCCCAGACAGACGTCCTCTACGGTGCAGTTGTGCAACCGGCCCTTGGGCCGGCGGCCTCTGGGCCGGCTGCGTCGTTGATGGAAATGCGGCGTATGATGTTCATGACATTAACCAGAGAGATACCTTCCTG
>Ga0207796_1000135_pt1 | contig 32294 bp, 28 predicted proteins | sample Pon1CUnioCityCA_6_FD_187274 | JGI IMG/M metagenome (GOLD analysis project Ga0207796, IMG submission 187274) | Marine sediment microbial community from Union City, CA, USA - Pond 1C Sediment 1 (SPAdes) | ecosystem: Environmental > Aquatic > Marine > Intertidal zone > Salt pond sediment ... | reverse complement strand
CGGCGTGATTTGAACACGCGACCAAGGGCTTATGAGTCCCCTGCTCTACCACTGAGCTACGTCGCCGTGCTTCAAGAAGCATTGATACAACAACGGGCGCCTCTCAGCGCCCGGGGTCCTTCGAGGTAGCGGGGCCAGGATTCGAACCTGGGACCTCCGGGTTATGAGCCCGACGAGCTGCCACTGCTCTACCCCGCAACGCAGCCGGCATTATAACGCGAATCGCTCCAGCTGTCAAGCGGAAACGACGCCTGCGGCAGAACCACGCGGCCAGTGTCTCCCTGGAAGTAGCGCCCGCCGCCGGGCGCCCCCTAATCGGCCCCGGTCAGCGCCTCCCACCACACCACCCACAGCGGTTCGGACTCGGATTCAGGGGGCGCCTCTTCTGTAGGCTGGACGGTCGGGATGGGGACCGGCTCTGGCTCCCGGCTGACCTGGATGGGGATCACCAGCACCTCCCCCGGCCTGGCCATCCTTGCCTCCTCCCGAGCCCACTCCTCGACGTAGGCATCAGTATGGACGTACGTCAGTGTCGCGGTCAGGTGGCCCTGGTGGGCTCTCTGCGTCGCCACGGCCAGCTCCAGCTGTCTCGTCTCGCCCCTCAGTTCGTCGGACAAGGTGAGCTGCTGAAGAAACGCCCAGCCCAGCCCGCCAATGATCATAGCGACCAGGAGGATGCCAGCTCCCAGAGCGATGCGAAGTCCACTGAGCTTCGGAAACTTCATCGAGACCTCCGTGATAGGCAGAAGAGACGTAGTGTCAAGTGTACCCCAGACCGCGGATGAGGTCAAGCGGTCAGGCATGAGAAAACCCGAGGCGAGGTTGCCTCGGGTTTCGTGATGCCGAAGGTGGGAGTTGAACCCACATGGGCGTATAGCCCACTGCGCCCTGAACGCAGCGCGTCTGCCTATTCCGCCACTTCGGCTTAGCGCCCCTCTGGGGCGATTGTTATTCTACAGGAAAAGCCCTCCTTGTCAAGTCAGGAGGCCTTGCGGGCCGTGGGACGCTCACCAGAGACGATCGAAGCTTGATCTCTCGGCAACGCCCCTCGCCTGGCCTGGTCGGCTGCCCAGGTAGTGCGTCCACCGAATGGCCGAAGCCGATTTCCTCCGACCGCCCGATGTAGCCCGCCCGCGTTCGCTGTATACTCTTGACAGACTTTAGAGCTGGGTCGAGACCGGGCCCGAGAATGGGACAACCAAGAAAAAAAGGAGATGACCAAAATGAAGGGCAGACTAATTCTAGGGATGGGACTGGTGGTGCTGGTAGTAGCAGGCGTAGTGATGCTTCCGGGCTTTGGTCCGGCAGAGGCGACGGACAGTATGGCTCCCGACGAGGTGGTATCCGACTTCTACGATTGGTACCTGGGCTTCATCGGCCAGGGCGAAGTGAGACAGAACCCCCTGGTGGAGCGCGCCTACCGCTCCAGTGAGCACCTGAGCGCAGCCTTCATCGCCGAGGTGGACGATCTACTGGATACCTCTGAAAGAGGTGGGGGCGATCCCTTCCTGTTGGCTCAGGACGTCCCGGTGAAGATCGAGGTGGGTGAGCTCACCCTCTCCGGCGATGGGGCGACCGTGAAAGTGGAGATGTTCTGGGGCGGCAACCCCGTTCCCAGCGAGCGGCTGGCAGTCCTGCGCCTGATGGACGGTCAGTGGAAGATCGAAGGGGTCGAGCTGGTGGAGTAGCCCCCGGAGCAGCAGCTGCTGGATTCACCAAGAGCCCCGCCCAGTATGCGGGGCTCTTCCGTTTTCCAGCCTGACTCTCTGCTCTCACAGGATCTGCGCATTTGTCTGCAGCCTCCAACCCGTGACGCCGTCGCCCGGGCAAGACGCTTTCTCTGAGGCACATCGCAGCAGGCCGCCCCTCTCACGGCATCGGCGCAGCTTCCGCCTCCCGCACAAACACCCGACGGTGCACCAACCACCAATTCAGCACGGTGCGGAAGCGATCCGAAGGATGCATCAACGGACCTATCTGCACATCATTGATCCTCTGGTCCACCCCATAGGTGTAGACCGGGACGTACAGCGGCAGTGACGGAAGTTGCTCGGCAAAAAGCTCCTGGAACTCCTCGTACAACACCCGGCGTCGATTCTCATTCGGGGTGACGCGCGCTTGCTCAGTGACCTCGCTGATACGTCGATGCTCGAACCCGGCGTAGTTCTGCCCCTCATCAATCTGCTTTTCGTGCCAGAAAGGATAGGGATCAGGGTCACCGGGTAGCGCCAGGTGAACCAGGGCAGCCTGGAAGCGCCGCGCATTGAGCGCCTCTCGCAACTCTGCCGCCGACACGGACTCGACCACCACCTCAAGGCCCAGTTCCGCCCACTGCTCCGCCAACATCTCCGCCGCGGCCTCCCGCTGGGGAACCCGGGAAGTAAGCAGCGTGAACCTGAATCGGTCCCCGCCCTTGTGCCTCGCATCCCCCTGGGTGGCTCTCACCCAGCCGGCCTCGTCCAGGAGTGCCTGAGCCCGCTGGAGGTCGTGATCGTAGCCGGAGGCATTGGCCTCATAGGCCCACGTGCCGGGCAGAATTGGACTGTCCGTCACCAGGGCCTGCCCTTCCAGTACCTCGTCGATGAGGGCCTGGCGGTCCAGGGCCAACATCATCGCCTGACGGACCGCATGCTCCTGGAAGAAGGGTAGATCATCGTCAGCGAGGTTGAGGAATACAATACCATACTCAGCGATCTGAGCGGAGAAGAGATCGAGGTCAGCGAGCTCCCGGGCGCGCGGGAGGTCCTGGGCCCTCACGCTGGCCACGCCCTCTACCTGGCCCGCCGTGTACGCGTCAAGCACCGCCCCATAATCAGCGTAGAAGCGAAACTGGATCCGGTCCAGGTAGGGACGAGCGCGGTAGTAACGGGGAAAATGCTTCAGCACGACAGAAGTCACCGTCCCCTTCTCACCCTCGATCTCCTCCACTTGAAACGGACCGCTGCCCACAGGAGCCAGGTTGAACGAGGCTGCGGGAAGGCCAGCCGCCCCGATCCCGGCGACCCTGTGCGCGGGGAGGATCCCCACCGTTGTGTAGTCCAGGAACGGCGCGTAGGGCTCATCAAGCGTGAACTGCACGGTCAGATCATCGATCTCCTTGATCTTCACCATGCGCCAGACGTCCGCACCCAGCTCCGGCGGCCCGGGGAACTCGGGATCCTGGATCAGTCTGATCGTAAGAATGACGTCGTCAACCGTGACCGGGGTACCGTCGTGCCAGTAGGCGTTCGATCGCAGGTAGAAAGTATAGGTCAGGCCGTCGGCTCCGATGTCCCAGTCGCTGGCCAGATCCGGTTCGACCTTCCCGTCCTCTCCCAGACGGGTCAGGCCACTGAATATCAGAGCGCATAGATCCTGATCGGGCGGGTTGAAACCACTAAGCAGAGGGTTCAGAGCCTGAGGCTGGCCGGCTATGCCCTCCACATACGTGCCGCCGTGGCCGGGCCGAAGGACCGTCGTGTAGTTGATGGCCAGGTACGTGAGCAACAGCACCAACAGCACGACGCCCACCAGGATAACCAGCATCTGCCAGCGGATGTGGCGCGTCATGCGCTATTCCTCTCCTCTCTGCTTGGAACACAGCGGCTCGGGAATCGCGTGCGACCAGGGAAGACCCCCACCGGGCCAGCGGGGAGCATTGAACCACCGCCAAAACAATAGCTCATGTTCCGGGCTGCAGGGATCCGAGACATCGTGGGGACTGACGCAAGAGCGCCCCGGGGATAAAACTGAGCCCCGAGGCGCTTGTCGCGGTTACCGAGTTGAGCAATCTAGCCGGTGACGATGACGTTGACCAGCGTAATGACGAAGAAGGCAATGGCCAAACCAACAGTGACCTGGAAAATAGTCTTCTCGAGTCCTCGCCGCTTCTGATAGATAGCGCCCCCTGTCCCGCCAAACACACTACCCCCCAGGTCGCCGCGGCGGCCCTGGAGAAGGATAATGGCCACCAATGCCACGCTGATGATGATCTGCGCAATATTGAGATATAGTCTCATACTGACACTCCTGATCCACACGAACCCAAAATGCGCCCCAACAGAATGGGCACACGAACTCAAACAGCATTATAACACGCTCCGGGCTGCCCAGCAAGGCCGGGGGCACGGCGGCTTGGCGCGCCCTAGCACCGTGAATGTGCGCTCCCTGGCGAATCCCCGGCGGTGCCCGACCAGCCCCCCGCCAGGGTGGCCAGCACCGCGCCTCGTTCTAAGCCGGCAGGAAGAAGAAGGCCATAGCCACGATGACGTACACCACCAACAGCTGCGCTCCCTCCATCCAATTCGATTCGCCATCCAGAGCCACCAGAGCCGCAATCAGTGCCGCCGCAGTGAGGGCGATCAACTCAAACTCGTTGAAGACCAGGTCCATCGGATGGCCCAGGACCAGACTGACGTACACCAGTACAGGGGCGACAAAGAGAGCCACCTGGAGGCTCGAGCCGAGAGAGATCTCCAGGCTGAGCTGCATCCGGTCCTTGATCGCCACCTGGACAGCGACCAGATGCTCGGCCACGTTCCCCACAATGGGGATGATGACAACGCCCAGGAAGAACTCTGTCCAGCCCAGGCTGGCCACCACGTGCTCTACCACTCCCACCAGGACTTCACTCGACCATGCGATGAACCCCGTACCGACGATGAGCATCGCCACCGCTCGCTGGACCGTCCATTTGGGCTCCTCGTGGACGGGGATGGCGGGATGCAGGGGCGCTGGAGCCGTGAAGGAGTAGATCAGCTCGAGACCGTAGACGACGAGCATCGCGACGGCGACCCCTTCGCTCAGGTACTCAACTGCGGCGTGGTTGGGCTCTATGGCGTGGCTGAAAATGGAGGGAACCGCCAGGGCGATGAGAGCAAGGATCAGCATGGTCGAATCGATCCCGGCGTGTACCCGATCGAACTTCTGCTGACCATTCCGCAGGCCGCCGGCCAGTAGACTGAGGCCCATGACCAGCAGCAGGTTGCCGAGGATGGATCCAGTGATCGAAGCTTTGACCAGATCTACGAGACCAGCTCGCAGGGCGAAGATCGTAATGATCAGCTCGGCAGCGTTGCCCATCGTAGCGTTAAGGAGGCCCCCGACCCTGGGCCCGGTCCGCGCAGCCAGATCCTCTGTCGCCTGGCCGATGAGGCCTGCCAGGGGCACCACACCCAGAGCCGCAGCTGCAAACGTCAGCAGCGGGGGGCCGCCGGCGTAATTGGAGACCAGGCCCACGGGGACGAAGATTAGAAGCACATAGAGTAGGTTCACGATGATTCTCCTTCAGTTGCTTCGACGAGCAGGTCAGACGGCATCGTCGGAGGAGCCACGATGTGCAGCGAACGGGGAACGACTTCGATGTAAGCAGGCGTCATCCCCATCGGGTCGCCATCAACCTGTATGGGGAGTGATTCCTCGGCCTCGACCGAAATTCGGCGGGCCTGTCGGTGAACAATCCTGGGGTCCTCCAGATAGCGCTGCGACAGGACCTTGACCAGGTGGCGGACAACGTAGCCAAAGCCCAGACCCTCAAACACAAAGACGTCAAGCAGCCCGTCATCCAGCTTTGCGCTCGGTGCCACCTCCACCAATCCCCCGTACTGTCGGATATTATTCGCCATGACAAGCAGGGCCCGCCCGCGGACCACATCTCCGTCCAGCGTGACCGTCGTCTGAACGCCCTTGAAATCCTGCGCGACCAGCACGGCGGCGATGAGATAGGGGAGCGCCCCAAGACGCTTCGTGATCCTGTCCCTGGGCTCCATCTCAGTCGTCACTTGCGCATCGAGGCCAGCGCTTGCCCAGCAGATGAAAGCATGTCCGTTGACCCGCCCCACGTCGATCGCCCTTTCCTCGCCCTCGATCAAGCCTCGAGCTGCTTCTCGCAGCCGGAGCGGGTTCGCCAGTGTGTACGTCGGGACGCGAAGTTGCTTGGCCCACAGGTTTCCGGTGCCCACCGGAAGCACGCCCAGCGCTGTGTCGCTGCCCACCAGACCGTTGACCACCTCGTTGACCGTCCCGTCGCCGCCGGCCACGATCACGGCGTCGAGGCGATCCCTTGCAGCCTGACGCGCCATCCTGAAAGCATCACCGGGCTGCTCTGTCAGATGCAAGAGAACGGACCACCCGCGGTTCTCAAAGAACGAACAGAGTCGCTTCAGGTCGGCGCGGACATCCCGCGGGCCCGCGGTTGGATTGTAGATCAGCCGGGCATCCATTGCGCGAGTCATTATAGCACGGGGTCCGCACACCGGACAATTGCTCAGTCAGCAGGGCATGCTATAATGCTTGCCCTGCCAGAGCACAGGGGCCCGAGAGAGGTACACCCGATGACAGCTGGGATCTCACTGACATGAGCAGAGAACTGTAATGCGGGTCCTGATGGTCTCCAAGGCCTGTCTTCTGGGCGCCTACCAACGCAAGCTGGAGGAGATCGGCCGGTCGCCGCAGGTCGACCTCATGGTCGTCGTTCCCCCTTCCTGGCGCGATGGCACGCGTACTGTCAACCTCGAACGCGTGCACACAGACGGATACCAGCTGGTCGTAGAACCGATCGCCTTCAACGGCAGTTTTCACGTCCACTTCTACGCCCACCTCGGGCGCCGCCTGCGGGCATTCAAGCCTGACGTGGTCCACATCGATGAGGAACCCTACAATTTCGCCACCGCGCACGCCCTGTGGCTGGCCAGACGGAAGGGAGCTCGAGCCCTCTGGTTCTCGTGGCAGAACCTTAACCGCACCTACCCCTTGCCCTTCAGGCTGATAGAGCGGTACAACCTCCGTAACGTCGACCACGCCGTCGTAGGCAGCGATGGGGCAGCGGCGGTCTGGCGCGAAAAGGGCTATCAAGGGCCAATGACCGTGATTCCCCAGTTTGGCGTCGACCCCGACATATTCGCCCCGTCCGAAACCGACCTGCTCCGAGGCATACGGAGAGACCCCGCCCGGGGATTCACCATTGGATACGTGGGCCGGCTGGTGCCGGAGAAGGGCGTCGATCTCTTGCTGGACGCGGTGGCGGACCTGGAGGGTGTGTGGCGCCTCCACATCCTCGGGGACGGGAGTGAGAAGGAAGCGCTGCAGGCCCGGGCTCGTTCCTTGGGGCTGTCCGACAGGGTCACGTTCGAGGGGTGGATTCCCTCCCTGCGTATGCCCGCATTCCTCCGCCAGCTGGACGTCCTTGTCCTGCCCTCCCGCTCGCGGCCCAACTGGGTGGAGCAATTTGGACGCGTCCTGATCGAAGCCATGGCTTGTGGGGTACCCGTCGTCGGTTCCGACTGCGGAGAGATCCCAAACGTGATCTCCGATGCCGGTTTGATCTTCCCGGAAGAGGATGTCGAAACGCTCCGCGCCCGTCTCATCCGCCTGATGCGCGAGCCGGAGACAGCCGCTGAATTGGCGCGGCGCGGAAGGGAGCGGGTGTTGCACCGATTCACCCAGGAGAGCATCGCTGCAAGGACAGTCGCCGTCTATCGACAGATCGTCCGAGCCTAGCCTCAATCTCAGTCCTTGCCCGGAGCTGGCAAGCAGTCCGCTGAACAGCGACCGCCGGCGCCGGGGCAACGAGGGGCCAGCAGGTCAATCCCGATCCAGTAGGAGGGATACAGAGATGTTCGGTTCATTCCAGGAAGCCCGTCACTACGTCGAGGCCCAGGGTGTGCAGATGGTCGACCTCAAGTTCACAGACCTTTGGGGGCGCTGGCACCACCTCACGGTTCCCGAGGACCAGTTCACACCCATGCTCATGAAGGCCGGCGTGGGGTTCGACGGCTCTGCCGTTGGCCTCAAGTCCGTCAAGGCCGGGGACATGGTGCTGGTGCCCGATCTGTCCACCGGATTCGCGGACCCTTTCTGTGACGCCCCAACGCTCAGCTTCATCTGCACGACGTTGGAGGCGGATACGAAGGCGATATTCGATAACGACCCGCGCAACATCGCCCGGCGCGCCGAGCAGCATCTCGTGGAGAGCGGCATCGCTGACCGAAGTCAATGGGGGCCGGAGTTCGAGTTCTACATCTTCGATGCCGTCGCCTATGAGAATGAGATGAACGAGGCTGGCTACACCGTCAACTCCAGCGAGGCGGCCTGGCGCAGCGGGCGGCCCGGGCACGGGCACTACATTCCGCTGCACGGTGGTTATCACGCCATACCCCCGAAGGACGCCCTCCACAACCTGCGCAGCGAAATGTGCCTGCAACTCCGATCGATGGGTGTCGGAGTGAAGTATCATCATCACGAGGTCGGCGGACCCGGCCAGTGCGAAATCGAGACCCCGCTGATGGGCCTCATGCAGGCTGGCGACGCCACGATGATTGTCAAGTATGTCACCAAGATGACGGCCCTCCGGCACTGCCAGACAGCCACGTTCATGCCCAAACCAATCTTCGGGGAGGCCGGATCGGGCATGCACTTCCACCAGCACTTGTTCAAGGGCGATCAGAACGTCTTCTACGATCCCGAGGGCTACGGATTGATGAGCGATGCAGCGCTCCACTACATCGGGGGCCTGCTCCATCACGGCCCGGCGCTGCTGGGCCTGACGAGCCCGAGCACAAACTCCTACCGACGATTGGTGCCCGGGTACGAGGCGCCCGTGAACGCTTTCTTCTCCATCGGCAACCGGAGTGCCGCAGTCCGCATTCCGCGCTACGCCACCGACCCCGACGAGGCACGGATAGAGTTCCGTCCTCCAGATGCCACCTGCAACGTTTATCTGGCGCTGGCAGCCCAGCTCCTGGCAGGCCTCGACGGGATCCGCCAGGAGATCGACCCGACCGAGGGTGGCTTCGGGCCCATCGACGCCGACATCTTCTCCTGGTCGGAGACGAAGCGCGCCGGAATCAAGCCGCTGCCCAGCTCGCTGAAGGGCGCCCTGGAGGCCCTGGAGGCGGATCACGACTTCCTGTTGGTGGATGAGATCTTCACCGAAGATCTGCTTGAGCGGTGGATCGCGTTCAAGATGGACAAGGAGTATTACCAGGTCCGCAACCGGCCCCACCCCTACGAGATGGCGCTGTACTTTGACGCTTAGAAAACGGCACGCAGAAGCCTGCCCAGGCCGTCGATGAAGACGGGCCAGTCGGCTCGGGTCCAGAGCCGGGCCTCAAACGAGCCCCCGCCTGCCACCGAGCGGGACTGAACTTGGCTCCAAACCGTGCCGTTTTTGACATGAACAGCCTCTGAGGCTATAATCGGCAGTGATGCAGGGGCACGCTGTCGCCTCCGAAGCCAGAGCTGAGACCGACGCTGCAATCTACCCCGAGCGTCTTGAGCCCGCGAACCCGGTTCGTGTTCGGACGCGACGTAGAGCCAGAACGCTCCCAGAGGAGTCCAAATTGACCATCAGATTCGGAACAGACGGCTGGCGCGCCGTCATATCGGATACGTTCACATTCGCCAATCTGCGACTCGTCGCGCAGGCTATCGCCGACTATGTGCTGGAGGAAGGAACCGACCAGCCGGAAGTCATCATTGGCTTCGACACGCGCTTCCTATCGGACCGCTACGCGGCCGAGGTAGCTCGCGTGCTGGCCGGGAACGGCATCGTGGCCCATCTCACCCGGGCCGACGCCCCGACACCCGCCATCTCGTACGCCGTCATCCACAAGAAAGCGACAGCTGGCGTGATGATCACGGCCAGCCATAACCCCCCCCGTTACAACGGTCTGAAGTTGAAGGCCGACTTTGGCGGCGCTGCACTGCCCGAGCAGGCAGAGCACGTTGAGGCCTACCTCACCCGAAACCAGGAGCGAGCGCGCTGGCCCAACGTGATGGACTACGATACAGCGATCGCGCAGGACTTGATCCGTCGCTTTGACCCTGCATGGGCATACTACGAGCATCTGGGCTCTCTGATCGACCTGGATCTCGTCTCGGCCCGCGAACTCCGCGTAGTGGCCGACGCCATGTATGGATCCGGGCGAAAGTGCATAGCCGACATGCTCGCTCGCACTCGCTGTCGAGTGGTGGAGATTCGCGGCGAGATGAATCCGGGATTCGGCGGCATCCATCCGGAGCCCGTGGCACACTATCTGAGTGCCCTGGCGGCTGCTATCCAGGCGCACCACGCCGACGTCGGGCTTGCCACGGACGGTGACGGTGACCGGCTCGGCGCGATGGACGGGTTGGGCAACTTCGTCGATCCGCATCACATCTTCGGATTGGCGCTCCGCCACCTGGTGGAAGAACGCGGGTGGCGTGGCACAGTTGTCAAGAGCATCAGCACCACTCGAATGGTTGATCGCCTCGCCTCCAAGTATGAATTGCCGCTGATAGAGACACCGGTGGGATTCAACCACATCGCCGATCATATGCTCAACGACGACGTGCTGATCGGAGGCGAGGAATCCGGCGGGCTGAGCATCAAGGGTCATATCCCGGAGGGCGACGGCGTGCTGATGGGTCTGCTCCTTCTGGAAGTCCTCGCCAGCGCGGAGTGTCCTCTTTATGATCTCGTCGAAGGGCTGCAGAGCGACGTGGGGCCGGCCCACTACGCGCGCCGGGACATGCCCTTGACCGCACCCGTCACCAAGCGGAAGATGGTGGAGCGCCTGCTGGACCAGGCGCCGGACGCCCTGGCCGGAGAGACGGTCGAACAGGTGGACACGCTTGACGGGGTAAAGTATCTCCTTGCCGATGATTCCTGGCTCCTGATCCGCCCCTCAGGGACCGAGCCCGTACTCCGCGTCTACGCCGAGGGCAGAGAGCCGGAGATGGTGGAAGCCCTGCTCGCCTACGGGGAAGAAGTCGCCGAGGTCAAGTGATCCGGACATGAATACAGCGCTCCGTCCACCGAGTGAGACGGAAAGGGCAGAATTTACAAACAGTGCACCCTACCACGCACGGTCCAACTCCTATGATGACACCCTTTTTCTTGTCCATTGAAGGGCCAATCGGCGTCGGGAAGACGACATTGGCCCGGCTCCTGCAGCCGCGTTTCGAGGCAGCGCTGCTGTTGGAGGCATTCGAGGAAAACCCATTCCTCTCCAACTTCTACAGCGATCGGGCCCGCTACGCCTTTCAGACACAGATGTTCTTTCTGCTGAGTCGCTATCGACAGCAGCAAGAAATCCCAAGTATGATTGCCCAAGAGCCTCTGATCGGCGACTACACATTTGCCAAAGACGCGCTCTTCGCCCGCTTGAACCTGGAGGGCGATGAACTTGACATGTACCAGCGGCTCTACACCGTGCTGGCAGACCGCATCGTTCGTCCCGACCTGGTGATCTATCTTCGGGCCGACACCGACGCGTTGATGGCTCGCATCGCGGCTCGAGACCGACCGTACGAACGGAAGATGGATCAGGACTACATCTCCCGGGTGGCGGAGGCCTACGAACAGCATTTCGCCGGGGGCTTGGGGCCAGCCCCCTATGCCACCTCGTCGCTACTGACCGTCGACACCAACGACCTCAATTACGTCCAGGAGCCGAGCGCTCTGGCATTTGTGGAGGGGAAGGTGAGACGAGCCCTCGGCATCGGCGCCTATCAACAAGCCCTGCCGCAGATCGAGGAACTGGGGCACGCCCGGATGCGAGCTGCTCCCCCGCCCGTACGACGGATCGCGCCGAGAGAAAGCGCCCTGAGCGAATTCCTGGCGGCGAATGAGGCCATGGGGCGCCTCGGGAACCTCCTCGTCAACCGCCCCGGAGGTGGTTCCGGGACACAGGAGGCCCACCTAGCGGCGGCGCTGCGACAGGCCATGGACGGCCTGTCGGCGCTGGCGGATTCACTCGGGGCCGACCCGACGCCTTGACCCGGTGATTGCTGGTGGGCATGGCCCTGGTCCGGCAAGGATATCGAATCAGGCGCCAAGTCTATCATCTGTGTACCTCCAGAGAGATCGCGAGAGCTGAGCGAACGCCCCGCGATCGCAGAAGCAGCAAACACCAGGCGCCGTACCCTTCGAGGCCAGAGAAGTGTCCGGCTTCGGGCCTGGATGCTCGGCAGTATTCGATACGCGCGTCGCCTGTCGGAGACCTGAGGCCCCGTCCGATTGGTGTCACAGAGACTAACAAAGAGCTGGCACATCACCATCATGAAACGATTCGTCGCCATCGCTGGCAACATCGGCGTGGGGAAGTCCACACTGACGGAGCTGCTGAGTAGGCGGCTCGAGTGGGAACCCTTCTTCGAGGCTGTGAATGACAATCCTTACCTATCCGATTTCTACGAAGACATGGCACGATGGAGCTTCCATTCGCAGATCTACTTTCTATCACGCCGTCTGCGCCATCATTGGCAACTACTGCAGCGCGCCGGCTCCGTGGTGCAGGATCGAACCGTCTACGAAGACGCCGAGATCTTTGCCTGCAATCTCTTCCGCCAGGGCTCGATGGAGGAGCGGGACTACCAAAGCTACCGCGAGCTCTACGACGTGGTCACCACCGTGCTCCCTCCTCCAGACCTGATCGTATACCTGAGAGCGTCGGTTCCCACGCTCAAGGATAGAATCAAGAAGCGGGGCCGGTCATACGAGAAGAGTATCTCGGTGGCATATCTGCACAGCCTCAACCAGCTCTACGAGACCTGGATTCGAGATTTCTCGCTCTGCCCCGTGCTGACGGTGCCTTCGGACGCTCTGGACTTTGTGACAAACCACCACCATCTCGATATGATCGCCGAGAAAGTACTCGAAAGACTGCAGGGACGGGAGGAGGTAGTGTTCAAAGACCTATGACAGTGACCGAAGAGTCCACGACTCTGGAATCGGCTCGGCCCCTTGATGCACACGCACGCGAGCTATCCTTTCTCCACCAAACCAGCCAGATGCTCACGGCGACATTGGATTCGGACGACATACTCCAGGCTTTGATGAAGCAGGTGCGCGATTACTTCCAGGCGGAGGCCGTCTCTGTGGCCCTGCTGGACGGAGACGGGCGCGATCTCGTGTTCCGCGTGGCAGTCGGCGGGCCGTCCGAGGCCGTGACTGACCTCCGGCTGCCGCTGGACACGGGAATTGCCGGCTGGGTCACCCGCGAAGGCAAGTCCGTCTTCATACCGAACGTCGACCAGGACAGCCGCTTCCACCCTGGGGTCGACGAGATGACGGGCTTCCGAACCCGTGCCGTGCTGGCCGCGCCTATCCAGACAGATCAGGGGGCAATCGGAGCCATCCAGGCGCTCAATCCTGCAGCGGGCAAGGATGAAGAGCAACAGCTGCGGGTGCTGGAGCGACTGGCCAACCAGGTTGCCCTGGCGCTCCGGAATGCGGCACGCTATGAACGCGCCCGGCAGGCCTCGCTTCGATACGAGAGGCTGTTTCACTGCGCGCCTGTGCCTATCTTTGTGATGGACCTGGACACAAGAATCCTTGACGTCAATCACACAGGCGCCGAGTTGCTGGGAAAGTCTGAGGCCGAGCTGATCGGGTCCCGCTGGTCCGATCTATACGACAACCAGGACGCCTGTGAGCCGGTCTTTGGTGAGCTGCCGGAGGAGGGCAAGGCCAGCGGAGAGCTGACGGTGCCCACGCCGACCGGCCCGCGCACCTTGAGCGTGCGTATGACGTCGATTGAGTACCAGGGACAGCGAGCGATCCAGTGGACCGGCCACGATATCACGGAACTGGCCGAGGTCGAGCGCATGAGGGACGATCTGATGCACATGGTTGTCCATGACCTGCAGAATCCACTGAGCAACATCGTCGGCAGCCTGGAGATCATGTGTCGTGCGATCGAGCACGGGGAAGACGGCATCCCTCTGACAGATGTGCTCCAGGTCGCCACCCAGAGCAGCAACAGGTTGCAGCGGCTTATCCGCTCCCTCCTCGATTTGCGGCAACTCGAGGACGGTCGAGCGGATCTGGATCGCAGGCAAGTTCGGGCCCAGACCCTGGCCCGAGAAGCGATCGATGTTGTACGCCCCGTGATCGATAAGAAGTGTCAGACACTGACGGTCAACATTCCTCCCGACCTGCTTTCGCTGGTTGTGGATCGGGACATGATCACCCGTGTCCTGACTAACCTCCTGGACAACGCAGCGAAGTTCACGCCAAAGGATGGCGAGATCGGCCTCACGATTGAGCAGGAGGGGCCCGGCCTGTTGTTTACCATCTCCGATAACGGTCCTGGCATTCCACCAGACGCTCAAGCATGCGTCTTCGAGCGTTACACGCGTCTGGAGGCAGCCAGAAAGATAAAGGGCACCGGCCTCGGGCTCCCCTTCTGCAAGCTGGCGGTAGAGGCACACGGCGGAGAAATCTCGGTGGAGAGCACACCGGGCGAGGGGAGTCGCTTCATTTTCAGTTTGCCCGCCAGGACTGAGTGACGGCCGCGCCAGAAGAAGGCCCCGAGGGTGGGCGCGGGGCCCTAACTCAGGAGAGGGAATGACGGAACGACTCTACTACACAGATCCGTACGCCACTCGATTCTCAGCTCACGTCATCGAGACGTTAAGCTACGACGACCATCCTGCGGTCATCCTGGACCGCAGCGCCTTCTATCCCACGTCTGGCGGGCAGCCCGCTGATCGAGGCCGCCTGGGCAACGCGACCGTGCTGGATGTCGTCGAGCGGGAGGCGGACGGGGCTGTCGTCCACGTATTATCGGACTCCCTGACGGCGCGCAAGCTCCAGGGAGAGATCGCCTGGGAGCGGCGCTTCGACCATATGCAACAGCATACGGGTCAGCACGTGCTCTCAGCAGCCTTCGAGCGCATGCTCGGCGCATCTACAGTTGGCTTCCATCTTGGCGCAGAAGTAAGCACCATCGACCTGGATGTTGAGGACCTTGAGCTGGAGCAGATCCTGCCCATCGAGGCATTCGCGAACCGGGTGGTCTGGGACAACCGCGCCGTCGAGATTCGCCTTGTCGATGAGGATTCATTGGAGGACCTGGCGACCGACGCACCTCCGGATGTGGAGGGGCCGATCCGCCTCATCCAGATATCAGAGACCTCTTCCTTCGACAATGGCTATTTCGACGTCAACCCGTGCGGGGGCACTCACGTGAGCCATACCGGGGAGATTGGGCTGATCAAAATCGTCGGCCTGGAACACCGCGGGGATAAGACACGCATCGCGTTCCTCTGTGGAGGTCGCGCGCTGCGCGACTACGAGGCCAGGCGGCGGATAACGTCCACCCTGGCGAACAGGCTCACCGTCGGCACCAGCGAACTGAACGGGGCTATCGAGCGATTGCAGGACGAGAACAAGGAACTCCGCCACTCGGAGCGTGCCCTCAGAGAGCGGTTGCTCGATATGGAGAGTGATCAACTGGTGGAAAAAGCTGTCGCCTGCGGTCCCTACCGAGTTGTGGGAACCGTCTATCAGGGACGTAGCCCGGACGAACTGCGAACCCTGGCCCGGAAAGTAGCAGACCACCGGAACATTGTTATCCTATTATTCAGCGTGAACGACCGGACCCACATTTGCTTCGCGCGCCATGAGACTCTGGACCTGGACGTGAACCAACTTCTTCAGGAAGCATGTGCGCAATTGGACGGGAAAGGCGGGGGACGCCCCGAGGTCGCCCAGGGCAGCGCACCCCCTGCCGACGCGGACGAGGTCACCCATGTCCTTCGCAGGCTGCAAGCGTCTCTGGAGCGAGGAGAGAGGGAAGCTGAGTGAACCTATAGACCGTGTGACTGGTGTTCGCTCGTGCCCGTCGGATGGGCCCATGAACCCGATCTTGCGGGGCGGCACCGCCGTGGCGGGAGGAGCCAGACCTCCTCAATAGAGTCAAGGGAACAGTCAATGAAACAGATCGCACCTAACGTCTACGTCTCAACCGAGTACGCATACGTCAACGTCGCCTGCGTGGTCGGACCACTGGGTGTCGTTTCGCTGGACGCACCCACGCTGCCCAGGGACGCCCTGGACTGGCGCCGCCAGATCGCTCAGCTCACGGACCAGCCCATCGTCTATGTCGCACTCACCGATGCACATCCCCATCGGCTGCTATCTGCCGCCCTGCTGCAAGCCCCCATCGCCGCCTCAGAAACCGCCTATGAGCAAGCCGCTGACTACAGCCGGGGCTTCTGGCGCAACGTGGCGAGACGACTGAACCGCAGTCACCCGGACCAGGGTGAGGCGCTCAGGACACTGGAACCCCAACTCCCCAGCCTGCTCTTTAGTGAGCAGCTTACGCTGCACAAGGGAGGACGCGACGTGACCATGGAACGCATCGCGGGAGCCGCGCCAGGGAGCAGCTGCGTGCGAGTGGAGGACCCAGACGTCCTATTCCTCGGCGACACACTGGTGGTGGGCAAGCCGCCAGTAACGGATGATTGCCCGGACACCAAGGCCTGGCTGAACACGCTCACGTCTCTGCGAAGACCTAACATGTCGGATGTAATATTCATCCCTGGTCGCGGCGCGATGGGTGGTCAGGCATCGACCGAACCGCTAAGCGAGTACATACGTCTGGCTCGTCGTCGCGTGCGTTCACTCCATAGAGCTGGAAGGCCCCGCGAGGACGTGGTTGAGTTCGTGGATGAACTCCTATCAGTGTTCTCGCTGTCCGATGCAGAACGACCACGGTACCGGCGCCGTGCTCGTAATGGCCTCAAGCAAGTCTACGACGAGCTGGCTCCAGACAAAGACAGTGGGTAAACTCTACGTCCCTGCCAAGCCCCGCACGTCGGTCGAACCCGTCCGCGACGCCTTGGACAAGAGCGAGCGCATCATCAGTGACCTGGATCGTGCTGGCCCCGGCGCCCTGGAATTGCTCTACCTATTTGACCAGATCGAGCAGGATCTACACGCCCTTGGTGAGCAGGACGCGGATCTCCGGGTCGAGATGAGCCGCTTCGAGGCAATCCAGGGGCAGCTTAGGCGTCGGAGGAGAGGCTTCCTGAACCAGGTTGGTCAGGGCCTTGTGGAAGAGAGACAACAGGTCGCCGCTCCGCGCTCCCGCTGGTGGTGGTACCTCGATGACGCAGCTGCCAGAGACCGACGCCGTACGTGGGTGCGGGTGGTCGCCGGCGTGGCGGCAGCGGGCCTTGTCCTCACGGGAGCCTGGCTGGCATACGGGCGTTTCCTCGCTCCCCCTCCCGAGGTGCGCATGGCTTTTCGGCGCATTGAAGCCGGGAAGTTCCAGGTAGAGGAAGGAGACACGCGCCAGGCACTGGCGGAGTTCGACGCGGCAACACAGCTCATGCCGGAAGATCCTGAGGCCTGGCTCTGGAGAGGCGTGCTGCACGATCAGCTGGGGGAACAAGCTGATGCACAGTCTGCCTTCAAGGCGGCCGAGTCTCTCTACGAGACAGACTTCAACTTCATCCTCAATCGTGCGCGGATCTATCTGGAATCGGGGAACGTGGAAAGCGCGCAGGCCGACGTCGAGGCAGCCAGGGCTCTGGATCCAACCTCGGGTTGGGTTTACTACCTTCGCGCCGGTGTGGCTGCCAGAACGGGCAACTACGACGCTGCCGTGGACGATCTGCAGCGAGCGGCTGAGCTAGCTGACACAGATGGAAACACGAGGTTGCAGGGGATGGCGACCACGCAGCGAGCTCAGCTGATGCGGATGCTGCCCATCCAGACGCCACAATAGACGACACCTGAATGCACGCCTCATCGGCCACAGGAGCTGACAATGGAAGAGATGAGACCAATGTCTGAAGAAGATTGGGCGCGCCTCCGTCGCATCAAGGCAAGGCACGAGGCCGGCTTGATGCGTAAGGCCAATGTCGTTGGTGTCGGCGTCGGGTTCCGGAGAGCGCACGGGAAGACCACGGGCGAACCAGCAATTGTCGTCTCTGTGACGCACAAGGTCGCCCGCTCCAGGCTCGACGCGAGTGACGTCATACCACGCCAGATCGACGGCGTCCCGGTGGAGGTGCAAGCCGTGGGCGAACTGCGTGCTCTCGATGCATGTGAGGACTGAGCCGGGCCGTCAGGTATACCCGCAATCCGGCTGCCTCGTGGTTGGCACCGGGTCTCCAGGCGGGATGACCGGGAGGACCAATGATTGAGAATCCACTCGCTGATTTGAGAACCACCAAGGAAGCTCACACCGGTCAGCTACTGAGCAAACGCAACGTAGTAGGGGTTGGCCTGGGCTACAAGATGCGCGGAGGAAGGAACACTGGCGAGCTCAGTATTGTCGTCTCGGTCACGCGAAAGGAACCGGCTGCCGCCCTGCCCAAACAGGATCTGGTGCCGCCCTTGCTGGAGAACATCAAGACCGACGTCGTCGAGACCGGTGTCTTACGCCCTCTCCCCAGCAGAACCTCTGACCTGGGCCCGAAGGACCGGTGGCGCCCCGTAGTACCGCCCGGCGTCTCTCTGGGACACTACCTGATCACCGCGGGAACATTCGGCTGTCTGGTCCACCGCGACGAGGAGGTTTTTATCCTGTCGAACAACCACGTGCTGGCCAACGCCAACGCCTGCGAGATCTGGGATCCGATTCTTCAGCCCGGAGCCGCCGACGGCGGCGGGCCTGACGACCGTATCGCCAGACTGGCGGAGTTTGTGCCGCTAATCTTCGAATCCGAGCCGTCGAAATGCAGGATCGCCGGTTTGACGGCCCATATGCTCAACATGATCGCCGGAGCCTTCGGTTCCAGGCACGCGCTCGAACCGGTGAGAAAGGCAGCCGAAACGAATCATGTCGACGCCGCGCTGGCACGCCCCCTGTCACCTAATCAGGTGACCAACAAGATCCTCGGAATCGGCGCGCCGATTGGGAGCGGCAGAGCGCAGCTGGGCACGAGAGTACAGAAAGCCGGTCGGACCACCGGCCTGACGCAGGGAATCATCGCCCAGATCGAGGCCACTGTGCGCATCAACTACTTCGGGCCGGAAGCGCTTTTCACAGATCAGCTCGTCGCCAGCGCGATGAGCCAGGGAGGGGACTCGGGATCGGCCGTCCTGGACACCCAGAGACGCGTCGTAGGCCTGCTCTTCGCAGGATCCCCGGCGACGACAATCCTCAATCCAATAGAGGCAGTCCTCTCCGCTCTCGACGTGGAGCTAGTCACGACCCTCTAGGATCGTCCCGATGGCGCAACTGGGCACCGAACAGGGGCTGACCGGGACCGCGCAACGGGCGCACCAATCACACTGCCCCGCCGGCGCCCGTCACCACATCCTCGCTCAGCACTCGCTGTAGCCACAATTGTAGCAGTGGCGACAGCCCTCCTCAAAGACCAGCGACGCCTGGCCGCACTCCGGACACAGATCGCCCTCCGGGAAGAGCGAGAGCTGCTCACTGCCTCCCATCCTCTCCCACGGTTCGGCGAGCCCGAGGTGCTCAGCCAGCACCTGCGCCACGCCGTCGGGCAGGCTCCGCACCCGGTCACGCCCAAATCCCAGCGAGCGACCACTGCCGATGCCGCGCAACTGCCGCACCACCTGATTCAGCCTTCGCGTCGATGAAAGCGGCGACGGCAAGCGCAAGACCAGGGAGATCAGCCGGCCGATCGCTTCCGCCACCGCCGCCGTGTCGGAGCCAGCCTTGCCCACATTGAGGAACACCTCGAAGGGCTCCGCATCCCCGTTGAGATTCACAGTCGTATAGGCCGTGCCCAGAGGGGTCTGCACCCGGTACGTCTGTCCCACCAGTGTGTGCGGGCGAGGCCTCACCTCGGTGGACATCAGGCTGGATTTGGACCGTCTTGCCAGTCTCGTCTCTTTGGTTTCCAGCACGACTTTGTCGCGCGAGCCGGTGACATATACGGTGAGGCCCTTGCATCCCAGCTCCCATGCCAGCTCAAAAGCTCGCGCCACGTCCGCAGGCTCCGCATCCGCCGGGAAGTTGATGGTCTTGCTGATCGAGGCGTCGACGAATGCCTGGAGCGCAGCCTGCATGCGCACGTGCTCCTCGGCGGGAATGTCCTGCGCCACGACGAAGACCCCGCGAATCTCTTCCGGAACCTCCTCCACGTCCTGACAACTCCCCGAAACTGCCACTTCTTCCACGATGTGCTCCCGGGTCTCCTCATCCAGACCGGCTTCCTCCAGGGCCTGAAGGAAGAGCGGGCTCGTATATCGGAGTTCCACATCGTTCCCGTTGTCGTTCATGTGGCGAACGTACGCCAGTGCAAATATGGGCTCGCAGCCATACGCCTCTATCCCCGCAATCGTGGATCGCGTGCCGGTCGGGGCCACGGTCGTCTGGGCAGCATTGCGGATGCCGTAGCGCTCGATATCGGCGACCAGAGCCCCCCAATCCAGGGATGGCCTGCCCCAGCGATCGGGTGAACTGAAGGGCTCCACAGGCTGCGGAGGCTCCCATCGCATGTCTTCAGGATCGTAGATGCTGCCCTGAATGGCAGGAAAAGGACCTCGCTGACGCGCCAGGTCAACGCTCGTCTGCATGGCGTGGTAGCGGATGAAGCCCATGATCTGCGCCGACAGCTCTCGGGCATCCTGACTTCCATACCGAACCCCAAGCTGGTACAGGACATCGCCCAGCCCGGAGATCCCCAGACCTATGCGGCGGGTACGCCGAGCCGCTTCCTCCAGCTCAGGCACAGCCGGCACGTACGCATTGGCTTCCACCACATCGTCCAGGAAGCGCACCCCCTCCTGGGCTGTCCTGGCAAGCTGCTCCCAGTCCAAGGACCTGACCGCCGGCCCATCATCCTCCCTAGTCTGCTTGACGTGGCACGCAAGATTGATGGAGCCGAGACAACAATTTTCGTATGGCAGTAGGGGCTGCTCGCCACATGGATTCGTCGCCTCATAGTCTCCCAGATGCGGCGTGGGATTATGCCGATTTGCCGTGTCCATGAAGAGAAGACCCGGCTCGCCGTTCCGATGCGCCGCCTCCACAATCTCTGCAAAGAGCTCGCGGGCGCGCAGCGTCTCCCATACCCCCTCGTCGTGCGGGCTTCTCAGCTCGATGGTCTCATCCTGGGCGACAGCCCGCATGAAGTCATCCGTCACCCCAACCGATATGTTGAAGTTGGTGATCTCGTACTCACTCGACTTGCAGTGGATGAAATCGTGAATGTCGGGATGGCCTACGTGAAGGACCGCCATGTTGGCGCCGCGCCGCGCGCCCCCTTGACTGATGATCTCGGAGGCGGTGTCGTAGACCTGCATGAAGCCGACCGGACCAGTGGCCTCACCGCCGCTTGAGTTGACGCGGGCGCCCTTGGGCCGCAGCCTGGAGAATGAGAAGCCGGTCCCTCCGCCTGTCTGCTGAATCAGCGCCATATCCCTCAGCGTCTCAAAGATGCCATCGTCGCTCCGTCCCATGTCGTCGGAAATGGGGAGCACGAAGCACGCAGCCAGCTGCGAGAGCGGTGTTCCTGCCCCCGTAAACGTGGGCGAATTAGGCAGGAAACGCATCTGGGTCATCAGGTCGAAGAAAACGACCTCTGCCTCCTCAGCGTCGCCGTTCACTCTCTCCTCAGCCGCGGCGATGTGGGAGGCAACGCGGCGGAATACACCCTCTACAGTCTCTATGGGCTGCCCGTCGGGTCCCTTCCGGACATAGCGACGGCGAAAAACCTTCAAAGCATTCTCAGAGAGCCTGTCTTCAATGGATAAGTCCTGGGATAAGTCCTTTGAATCCATTCCTTCTTCTTCGATCATTGAGCGCTCCTTTGAATGAGAACCAACCCTTCGTGAACCCGTGTAATCCCGTCGAGGCCAGGATCACTCTCACAGGTTGACGGGATGTCTCCTCTTGTCTGGCGTCACGCCAAATCTACGTCTTCCAGTCTGTGACGGCACCACCCACGGTTGAGACAAAGCTGATTCCTGCCACCAACCTCGAGCTACCACTCTGCCCCCAGGCCATGGTTCGGCTTGGCCGAGCTTAGACGGTCGGACACTCAGCTCTCGGCTGCCATGTCTCAACCACTCTCCGCATCATTCTCTGTGGAGTTCCAGGTAGAAGATGTCTCTGCTCTGCCGCTGGCCCAACACGTCAAACCCCACAGCTTCTGCCAGATCGACGTAGCCGCTTACAGTAAGGGGCTCCCGCGGCCAGTAACTGCCGTATCCTGTCTCCACCTCCGCTGTGGGCAGCTCAATCACCAGCGGAAAGACAGCGATATCTTGCTCATCCTGGACCCGCGGTGGCATCTCCACGTCCCAGATCAAGAACCGCCCCCCGGGCCGCAAGACCCGCCGCACCTCTCCGAAGACTGTCCTGTGGTCCTCTGCTTCCAGGTACATCAAGGTGAAGAACGACGTGACAACGTCGAACGACCCGTCGAGGAAATGTAGCTCCCGCGCGTCCATGACGATCTTCAGGGGCCCCTCGGCAGCCTCCTCCAGTTCCTCGCGCCTGCTGTCGATAGCGACGACCTGGTTTCCCTTCAACCGCCCGATGATGCCCTCGCCTCCTCCACCCACATCGAGAATGAAGCCGGAAGCCTCGAAATCTTCCACCACAACTCGCTGCCGGTCGAACCGATGAATCCGGGCCTCGGATAGGTCTCTGTGCTTTTCGCTCACGGACACCGGCCGCCTCCTACTCCCCTTCTCTGCACGCGCGCCTTGAACGACCGGCCTCCACTGAAACGCCCCCTGCACCCTGCTGTCAAATCGCCGATCCTCGGGCAACCGGCACGACGCGCGCCATGGCCTCCTTCTCAGGGCACAAATAACCAGGGTGTCTTGCCGAAATGAGCTACCCCCCTTCGCGGTGCTTCCTCGCGGCAGTCCCCGGATTCTTCAGGCCGGTGGTGAGCTTGTTCCTGACCTCGCGTTTGACTCGTGCCGCCAGTTCACCTTCATGCTCCTCTAAGAACGCTTCCACCGCCTCCGCGTCATGGACGACAAGTTCACGAAGCGCCCAGGAGAGCGCTTTCACCACCATGTGGTCGTGGTCGTTCACCAATAGACGACATACCTTCAGGGTTCGCGGGACATCACCGGTCCCGCCTCGGCTTCGCACATTCAGGGCAACCGTGCTCACAAGAGCGGCCCGCCGCCACCACCGGTCCTCCGACTGAGCCCATCGGCAGATCAACGCATCGGATATCTGCCCCGCGAGCCAGGCCGGTCCTGCCAGCGTTCGCGCGAACGAGTCCACCGACCCCCAACTATCCATACCCCGTCCGAATTCTTCCAGCTCCGACTCACCGACCAGCTGAAATGCCCCGGGGTGGTGCCGGATCAGCTCATACGCCACCCACGAGTGTCCGTAGTCCTCCTTGAGCGCCACTGCCACCTGGAGGACGAATGTCGGTTCAGCCTGTCTGAGCTGATGCGAGTACCGGCGGCGGACAGCCCGCACGCTCGGCGTGTTGACAACGTCAAGCGGACAAATCGCCTCGTCAACCCTCGCAGCCAGGATCTGCGCCTCATCGGGCTCTAACGTGTCTTCTCGTATAGGCAAGGAGCCAGCCCCCGACTTTGTCAAAAAGTGATCACGTATCCGCCGGACTGGATCCAGTCCGTCAGAAACTCGCCTGTGTAGAAGACCTCCACGCCCAGGTTTTCCAGCTCTTCCGTCACCAACAAGCTGTCTGCACAGGCCTTACAGGCCACCGCCCGCACCCCCAGGTCCAGATTGTCAGCCAATCCCCCCTGCAGCTCTGCGTCCGTGGCCAGCAACTTTTGGGACGCGCCCCACACAAGCAAGGTGACCCCCTCCCACCAGCCGCGCTTCATCGCGTTTCCTGCGTACATGAGGACCATCCGCAGAGCGACGTCCCGGTCGCCGCTGGTCCAGACAATCAGAAGCTCGTTCGCTTCTCCAGCAGGCATCACGTCCTCCCACCTCCTTAGCAGGTACTCATCAGGTAATCGTCAAGAGACCGGTGGTCACAGCTGTCCACGTCTAGGCGATATGTCCCTGCTCCACCTCGATGAAGATCCGCAGCAAGTTGCTCCACTGCTGGAAAAACTCGTCCTCTCCCTGCCAGAAGAGACCGTGGTGCTCCAGCCGGTCCGGTCTTGCTGAACGCGGGTGCCCCGGATCAACAAACAGCAACCCACGACCCGGCAGCCGCCCGAAAAGGATCTTGACATGCGCCCAACCGGAATACGACCCTTTCTCCAACTGCCACGGCTCTCCGACGATCACCATCGTCACCAGATCCGACTGCAGATTCCGTTCCAGTCTCTGCAAGGTTCCGAAAAGCCGCCACCGGGCCGAGAAGCCGTACCTCCGCACGTAGTCGACAATACCCCAGGGGAACGTCACCCAGTTCCGGATACGGGGCACCACCACGTGAGGATAAGGTTTCCACTCCAGGGCAATTCGGCTCATCTCCCCGGCAACAGACCTGCCCTCAAGGGCCCACCGTCCAAGCAGCGCGTTGACCGCGATCGCCACGCTGGTGGGGCCACAGTCGTTGGTATTCCCCTGATACTGGTGATAGCGGTAAACCGGCCGGCTCAGCCGGAGTGGCACGCCACTCAGATCAGGGGTAACCGCCATTGGCCTACCGCTCCCCTCGGTGCTCCGTGGCGCCGCCTTGATCAGCCTGCCTACAGGCCAACCATGTCCCGAAATCTGCTGTGCCGCCAACTCTCCCCACTGGGCCTCGCAATCGCTCTGCCGAATAGCCTGCATCCCGCGGCGCAGAAATGAGCTCGGAGCCCGACCGGATCGGATGGAAAGAGCAAGCCGCCGAGCTTCCCACCATGTCGATGGCGTGGGCGTCGCTGCCCCTCCCTACCTTACTCCTGATCGCCCAGGAGACGATTCACCTCCGACCGCACCGCGTCGAGATCCTCCAGGCCAAGGTAGACAATGGCGTAACGAATGTAGGAGACAGGATCCAAAGACTTCAACTCCTCGATGACCACATCACCGATCACGCGAGTGGATATCTCCGTTCTTCCCAGCTCCCTGATGTGACTCTCCACGCGATCGACCACTCGTTCCAGGTCCCCCGCGGAAACCGGTCGACGCGCACAGGCGATCCGCAAGCCGTAGAGCACCTTCTCCCGGTCAAACGGTTCTCGGCGTCCGTCTCTCTTCACCACGAGCGGGGCTGTGAGGATCGCCCGCTCCATCGTTGAGAACCGCTTCTCACAGCTCTGACATTCCCGACGCCGGCGGATGCTATGCTCCTTGCGGGCCGTATCCACGACCCGGGTCTTCATGCTGTCGCAATACGGACATCTCATGAGTCAGTCTCCTGCAGTGATCAGAAACGCCCTGAGCCTGAGAACGAAAACTACACGCATCAAAAAGAATGATGCGCTCATGACGTCGCTATGGCGCGTTGAAGAGTCTCAGAGAGCCCACATATAGGGTTTTAGGGGATGAAAACCCCATATATCGGGGATAGAGTAGGGCGATTATACCATGCGGCAGATCGGGGAGCAAGCCCCCAGAGGAGCAGTAACCTTAAAGTTCGCAGGACTCGTGAACAACCCGCCCACGGCAACGGCCCGGCCCAGCATGTCAACCGAAGACGGTTGGGCTCGACACAGCGAAACGGCATCAGATCAGAGGGCCATCGCGCCCGACACCAGGCCTCCGTCGGCCTTCTGTCGACAGTCGAGCGCATCCGGTGTACAATTGACGTCACACGGGGAGGGAGATTCGGCCGCTGTCGTCAAGATCAGGAAGGGAAACTAGACACCACAATGACCTACGACTTCGACAAGATCATCGACAGAAAGCAGTTCGAAAGCATCAAGTGGCACCGCTACGGCGAGGATGTCCTGCCTATGTGGGTCGCAGACATGGACTTCGAGGCACCGGCGCCCGTCATCCGCGCCTTGCAGGAGCGGGTCGAGCACGGTGTCTTCGGCTACGGTAAGGCACCTGACGAACTTCCCGAGGTAGTGGTTGAGCGCCTGCGGGACCGCTACAACTGGCAGGTCTCCCCTGAGGCTCTGATCTTCCTCCCGGGCGTTGTCCCGGGCTTCAATCTCACCTGCCACGCCGTCGCATCGCCTGGCGAGGGCGTCCTCATCCAGACGCCCATCTACTATCCCATCCTCCACGCCCCGGGCGAGGCTGGATTGACAAACGACGAGATGGCGCTAACACGCGGCGCCGATGGCACGTACGAGATCGACTTCGATCTTATGGAGAGGACGATCAGCGAAAGGACCCGCGTCTTCATTCTCTGCAATCCACACAATCCCGTAGGACGTGTCTTCCGGCGGGATGAGCTGGAGAGGATGGCCGATGTGTGTCTCCGCAACAACATCATCATCTGCTCCGACGAGATTCACTGCGACCTCGTCCTTGACAACAACGTCCACATCCCGATTGCCTCCCTCAGCCCCGAAGTAGGTCAGCAGACAGTAACACTGATGGCGCCAAGTAAGACGTACAATATTGCCGGCCTCAAGTGCTCGGTGGCCATTGTCGAGAACCCCGAACTACGGAAGAGACTCTGCAGCACCTACCAGGGCCTCATGTCGAGCGTCAACATCCTGGGATACACAGCGGCGCTGGCGGCCTATCGGGACGGGCAGCCCTGGCTCGATGCCGCTCTGCGCTACCTGGAACTGAACCGCGACTACGTGTTCGACTTCGTACGGCGTGACCTACCCGGCGTGAGGATGGCCAACCCGGAGGGCACCTACCTAGCCTGGCTCAGTTGCCACGAGTCCGCCATCCGCGGCAACCCCCATGAGTTCTTCCTCAAGCAAGCCAGGGTGGCTTTGAACGACGGCGCCGCCTTCGGTGGCGGCGGTGAGGGATTCGTGCGCTTGAACTTCGGGTGTCCGCGGTCGACTCTGGTGGAAGGGCTAAGGAGGATGAAGCAAGCCTTGTCGGACCTGAGCACGACGCAGTCGGCATAGCCAGGGGCGAGCTCAGTTCCGGGACGAACTTCCCGGCGTCGTGCACGCCCCATCTGCACTTGGGGGTCGCCCCGCGGCAGTGCCCTGTCCGGAGGCACGGATAGTCAGAGCTGGCCGACACTGAGGAGTCGCAACAATCCAGGTCGTCAGCCCTGACTCCAGGGACAGATTGTCACGCCCGCGCAACCACCGGTCCACCGCTGTCGAGGACAGAGCGCATCTTCGTTCAGACAGCAGCGTCCAACACACCGTGCATGAGGCGTGGTCTTCTTGACAGGCAAAGCGCACGGGCGTCATCGCGCTCACGCCGCGGGCCTTCCGCAAACCGCGCCTCTCACCAGGCGATAGACGCGCCCGAAGCAAGCGTGGCAGAGCCGACGCTGTCCGAACCGGCGCCTCGCAGGATCAGTTGCGACGCCGCAAGAAGGCCGGGATCTCGATATCGTCCTCGTCGAAAGAAGAGGATGAAAAGTCGACGGACTCCGGTTCCTCTTGCCTTCTCGGCACCCCTGCCGGGCGAGATCTCGGTTCAGACTGGTCGAAGCCCGTCGCAATGACCGTGATTCGGATCTCGTCGTTCATCTCCTGGTCAACGACAGCGCCGAAGATTAGGTTGACGTCCGGATGGGCGGTTTGCTTGATGATCGACGCCGCCTCATTCACCTCGTAAAGGCTCAGGTCTGCTCCGCCCGTCACGTTGAACAGAATCCCCCGGGCACCATCAATGGTGATATCCAGCAGCTGGCTAGAAATGGCCTGTTCCGCTGCTTGTAGAGCGCGGTCATCCCCGCTGGCGCGCCCCACTGCCATCAGAGCCGCCCCACCCTCCGCCATGATCGTGCGAACATCGGCGAAGTCCAGGTTGATCAGGCCAGGAACCGTGATCAGCTCCGAGATGCCCTGGATTCCTTGACGGAGCACGTCGTCGGCCAGCGAGAAAGCGTTCTGAAGCGTGACCCGCTTGTCGGTGATCTCCAGAAGACGGTCGTTCGGAATCACGATCAATGTGTCGACCTGCTCCTTCAAACGCTCAATGCCCCTCTCCGCCGCCTGAGCTCGCACAGATCCCTCCCAGCTGAAGGGACGAGTGACAACGCCGATGCTCAGCGCTTCGACCTCCTTCGCTACGCGAGCGATAACGGGCGAGGCCCCGGTCCCGGTACCACCACCCATCCCCGCGGTGATGAATACCATGTCCGACCCTTCGAGGATGTCGTAGAGCTCGTCGACTGACTCCTCCGCCGCTTCGTGGCCCATCTCGGGATCGCCTCCGACCCCAAGCCCGCGCGTCAGCTTATCGCCGATACGCACGCGTGCGGGAGCGTCCGAAAGCATGAGGGCCTGGGCGTCCGTATTGATCGCAACGAAGTCCACGCCGCTCATACCTTCTGCAATCATGCGGTTGACAGCGTTGCTGCCCCCTCCTCCCACACCTACCACGCGGATCTTCGCGAAGCTTTCCGTTTGTGATGCTCTATGCATTGTTCCTCCTCCGATCTCTTCTGCGACAGACGATTCAGCCATCGTACACCTTACTCTCTCCCCTGATGTTTCCCGCCGGCCGGCAGGTCATCCCGGAAGGAATGCCCGCAGCCACTTTAGAATGCGCGGTCCGCCGCTCGGTCTTGGACGGGCCTTGAGCTGGGGCCGCGCCTCCTCGGTGCTCCCCCACGCCATGAGCCCGGCTCCTACCGCGTGAGCCGGGTTATCGACGGCGTCCACCAGACCGTGAATATTCCTGGGACGGCCCAACCGAACAGGTAGGCCGAGCACGTGACGTCCGAGGGTACGAATGCCCCGCAACTGCGCCGTGCCACCGCAGAGCACAACGCCGGCAGGCAGCAGGCCATCGTAGCCTGATCGCTTGATTGCCTTGTTGATCATCGAGAGGATCTCTTCAGTGCGTGCCTCAATGATGCTGGCAAGCTGCCACCGCGGCACCTCTCGCTGCTCGTCGTCGCCAAAGGAAGACACCGTGAACACCTCATCGGTATCCACCGCGTGCGGAAGCGTGTGACCGTGCTTCATCTTCACGTCCTCCGCGAGGTCCGGCGCCAATCGGAGTCCAATGGCGATGTCCTGCGTGATATATGCCCCTCCAATTCCCAGCGTCACGGTGTGCCACACCGTGCCGTCGATGAAGACAGCCACATCGGTTGTACCGGCACCGATATCGGCCAGGACCACGCCCATCTCGCGCTCCGTGTCCTCCAGCACGGCATCCCCGGCCGCAATCCCCGCTGAAACCACCTCATCGACCTCCAGACCAGCCCCTTGCACGCACTTCACCAGGTTCTGAATAGCGGTGGTTGATGCCGTGACCAGGTGAGCTTCCACCTCCAGCCGAAAACCATACATGCCAATCGGGTCTTGTACCCCACTCTGTCCATCCACCACGTACCCGCGGGGGATGACGTGGATGATCTCCTGATCGTGGGGGACCGTCACAGCGCAGGCTGCATCCAGCGCTCTCTCCACATCGTCGACAGTGATTCCCGCACGGCGATGGGACACGCCGACCACCCCCTGACTGTTGAGTGAAGAGATGTGTTCCCCGCTGATGCTCACGTACGCTCGCTCAAGCTTATATCCCGAGGTGCGCTGGGCCTCCTCGACTGATGCAGAGAGCGCCGCCGTGGCATCCTCAACGTTGACCACCACCCCCTTGCGCAGGCCGCGGGACGGGACGAGACCGACGCCTACCACACGCAGTCTCCCGTTGTTCCCGACCTCGCCTACGAGGGTGCAGATCTTTCTGGAGCCGACATCAATGCCCACGACGGTTCGTTCCACCGCTCTTCACTCCCTAATTGCAGAAGGCCTGGCTACCCACGCCCGGCTCGCATCCGGCGTACAGACCGGTCACCGCGGCTCGCCTCTCCAATCTCAAGCCAGCCTCCTAATCAGCCCTGGGCGCATAATAAGGGGCTTCGGGGAACCGCACGTCCACGTAGCGGGGCGTCACCTGGCGAGACTCCAGATGTGACACCATCCGGTCCAGGACCTGAAGGCGCCGGTTCATCCCCGCGCCCACCCCCACGACCACACGCCATCCATGGCCGTCAATGAAACTCAGTCCCTGGTCCGGAGAGTACTGGAAAGCGCCCGGTAGCTGTCTTCCGCTCTCCCACAGTTCGGCCAATCCGACGAGAACGTGGCCCTCAAGATTGCCTTCCCCGTCACGCGGCAAGGGCCCATTGACAGTCCAGCCTCCAGAGGCCTCGGTCAAGGCCTGAGAATCAAGTCCCTCCGCCTGCATCAAGAAGACTGTACCCTGCTCATCAATCCACCAACGCTCCCCACCGTCATCCCAGAGCACCCGAGGGCGGCGCTCCACGACGGAGATGCTGCATTCCGAAGGGAATTGACAGTTGACCTCAACGCTCTCGAGGGAGGGCAAGGCCTCCAGAGTCTGCGATTCGATGGTCGCTGGACGCGCCCAGAGAATGTGCAGGCCTCTCAGCCCGCTCGCGTCGAAGACCGCCTGCTGCGAAAGCCGACGGGTCCCTTGAATCTGGGCGTCGTAGACGTAGAAACGGCTGTCCATCGTCAGCCAGAGCCCCACTGCGCCAGCCAAGATGACCACACCCAAAAGGATCCAGAGCCCTCTGTGTCTCCAGCGGATCTTGCTCAAAGAAACCGGGGCTTGGCCCAGTCTCACACTGTTCAAGGCCACCGATCCGGCCCTCTCGTAGCGTTTCTTCCCGCGTCTGGGATTCCATGATTTGGTCATAGGTTCACTCCCCGGGTTGGTACGATACCTCTGTGCGCGCCTTGTCTCGGTGGCGCTCAAGCGCCAGTTCAATCAAGCGATCAATCAGCTCGGGATAGGGTATGCCGGTGGCCTCCCATAGCTTGGGATACATGCTGATCTTCGTGAAACCCGGTATGGTATTCACCTCATTCACATACAGATCCCCTGGATCGTCCGTCTGGACACCGGCTTCCCCGGCAAGCAGAAAATCGACTCGCGCCATCCCCGCACAGTCGATGGCCTGGTATGTCCTGACGGCTAGATCCCGGACGTGCTCGGTCATCTTCCGTGAAAGAGGCGCTGGAATCATAAGCTGGGACGCCTCATCACCTTCGTCGATGTACTTTGCTTCGTAGCTATAGAACTCTCGGCTGGGAATGATCTCGCCGGGCAGCGAGGCAATCGGATCGTCATTCCCAAGTACACTGACCTCGATCTCTCGAGCCGCCGGCACGGCCGGCTCCACCAGCATCTTACGATCGTAGCGCGCAGCGTCCGCCAATCCAGCCCTCAGTTCAGGCCGGTCGTTACACTTCCCAATGCCGACGCTGGACCCCAGGTTCGCTGGCTTGGTGAACACGGGATAGTCAAAGCGATTCTCGACCTCATTCAATATGTCCTCAGACTCGGCGTCCCACCTGCGGCGCTTGATCACCAGGTGCCCAACGATGGGCAGTCCGTGCGCACGCATCACGTCCTTGAAAATCACCTTGTCCATCGCCACGGCAGATGCAGTGACCTGCGCACCCACATACGGAAGATTAGCCAGCTCCAGGAGCCCCTGCACTGTTCCATCCTCGCCATACGGCCCGTGCAACACGGGGAAGATGACGTCGAGCTCCGCCAGGGGGATCGCTCGGATGGCCTGATTCGTCTCTTCCAGACGCATCAGGCCTCGGCGCCCGGGATCACCAAGCAGAGCTGCCGGGCTACTGGCACTCGAATCTCCACCGGTTAGCGCTCTCATCGGGTCACCGGAGGCAATCCAGCGACCATCCTTCGTGATCCCGATCGGCACGATCTCATACTTCTCCCTATCCATGGCGCCCATCACGGATTGAGCAGACTGCAGCGAGACCTCGTGCTCTCCCGAGCGCCCGCCGAAAATGACCCCTACCCGTATTCTGCGCCTCACGCTAGCCTCCCCTCGTGACAGCGGTCCATTATTCCCATCCTAAAAGCTCGATCTCCAGCTCCAGCTCGATATCGAATTTTCGCCTCACCTCAGCCTGTACATGCCGGATGAGAGCCAGAATACTCTCCGCTGTCGCCCCGCCCGCATTGATGATGAAGTTGGCGTGCTGCTCGGATACCCTGGCACCGCCCACAGAATGCCCCTTCAGCCCTGCTTCCTCGATCAGCTGTCCCGCGTACTCTCCCGGCGGATTCTTGAACGTCGATCCCATCGTCGCGCCCGAGGGATGTCCAGTTCTGCGCGCCCTCAATACTTCATCGGCTCGTGCCCTGAGCACCGTCTCGTTCCCCGGCTCCAGGCAAAACGTCGCGTCAAGTATCGCTCGGGGCGCATCGGTCTCTCGTTTGAGCCGGCTGCTCCGATAGTCGAAGCCAAACCATTCGGATGCCCTTCCCGCGAGCTCACCGTCGGGCTCAAGCACTGTGGCACTTTCCAGGGACGCCGCGATGTCGCCCTCGAAGGCGCCCGCGTTCCCCACCAGAGCGCCACCGACAGTGCCCGGCAAGCCCGTGGCCCAAACCAGTCCAGCAAGACCGGCGTCGGTGCTTTTCCTTGCCACCGTAGCCAGCATCGCCCCGGACTCGGCTCGAATCATGCAACCATCAATGGATAGCGCCGATGCTCGGTTGATGATCACCAAACCGCGCAAGCCGTCATCGGCGATCAGGACGTTACAGCCACCGCCGAGCACTCGCCAGCGGACCCCGTGCCGCTGGGCGGCCCGGACCGTTTCGGCC
>Ga0207796_1000134_pt1 | contig 32495 bp, 22 predicted proteins | sample Pon1CUnioCityCA_6_FD_187274 | JGI IMG/M metagenome (GOLD analysis project Ga0207796, IMG submission 187274) | Marine sediment microbial community from Union City, CA, USA - Pond 1C Sediment 1 (SPAdes) | ecosystem: Environmental > Aquatic > Marine > Intertidal zone > Salt pond sediment ... | reverse complement strand
TAATTATCGTCTGCGAGCCACCCTAGCTCAATCGGTAGAGCAACCGCTTCGTAAGTGGTAGGTTTTGGGTTCGATTCCCAAGGGTGGCTCTTACAATGGGCCCCATCTCGGGGCCTTCTTGTTATCGGGTACTTGATCTCAACAGGGGCTGAATGGCTGAGCAATCACGGGATCCTTGGCGTATTCTATGGCGATTCGCAACCAGCAACGGCGTCCTGGTTGCCCTTCTCCTAGTGATCGCCACGGCGGTAACGCTCACGGCTTGGATTCCGCAGCAGCCCTCCACGGCTGCGGACTACGCTCGATGGCGCTCTCAAACGCAGGCGCGCTTTGGTGAGGCTACCTCTGTCATACGGGCTTTGGGCCTGTTCAACATTGTCCCCTCTCTTGGCTTCCGGGTGCTACTGGCGCTTCTATCCGGGTGCTTGTTCCTTCGCCTGGTGGAGGGCATTGATCGACTGCGAGGAGATCGAGAGGCAGGAGAACCCAATGAGGAATGGGAAGAGGTTTCCAACGGGCAGCTCACGAAGCTGTTGGAGGGCCTGCGCTGTCGGCGATACCGTGTGCTGAATGCGTCATCTTTTTATCAGATTGATCGTTGGCCATGGTCGGATGTGCTTCCTCTAATGGTTCATCTCGGTGGCTTGCTGGTGTTGTTCAGCCTACTCCTTTCGCAACTCTTCGGATGGCAGGTCCAGGGGCTCATCCTTCAGAGTGAGGAACGACGATCGCTGCCTGAGGGCGACAGCTGGGTCGCGTTGACCGAGAACGGCAGCGGGACACGACACAGCCCGGGTGTCGTCGCCTTCGTTGAGGAGAGTGGCCCCGGTGTACGGGTGAGTGCCCTTGATGGGGACGGTGAGGCCCTCCAGCTTCTGCTCACGGCCGATGCCGAGCCCCGCACTGAATTGACAATAGCGCTCCGCGAAGACACCTACTTCGCTGTGCCGGAGGCTGAGTTGATTGTCCGGTTGATGCCACGGTCGGAGGAGCCCTATTCTCGCGCGGATGTTCAGATATACAGTAGTCCGAGCGGCCAAGAGATCCTGCAACGGGTGACTGAACAAGGCGGTCAAGCGACCTTCGAGGTTAGGGGCGTGACCTTGACGTTTGTCCCTGCACCCTACGCGCGCGTTTTGGCCACCTACAATCCGGGCCGGTGGGTGGCCGGCTTGGGCATCGTGATCCTCATGGTGGGCCTGGGGGGAAGCTTGATGTGGTCTGGGCGCCGCTTCTGGCTTCGCGAGGTGGAAGACGCCACCGAGGTGGCTGGCTCGTTTCCGTCATGGCTGCAGGGTGAAGAGGAGGACCTTTAGGGTGCCGGTTGTTGCTATTCTGGTGGGACTGGGCTGCGGTATGCTACTGGTTGCGGTGAGCCTCGGTATTTGGAGTGGCCTTCGAGGAAGACATGTGCTGTCTCGCGGCGCATACGCTGCGGCATGGGGTGCTGCTGGCATCCTGGTCGTTGGTGCGCTGCTGGCTTGGGGAAGTGGACTGCCTGCCTTGGAGTCTCTCATTGGTGTGATCGATAGGCAGGCCTTGGAGGGACCGGTCCTGTCGCTGATACTGATGGCGGCGCTAGCCATACCCTTGAAGGTGGATACCCCGCCGAGGGCCCTGTGGAGCTGTGCGCTCCTCTACCTACCTGCTTGGTTGCTGGCGTTGGCGGCTCTGGTCCACTTGGTGACACCTGGCGCTGTTGTTCTGAGGGCAGACTGGATGACGCCGATGCGCTTTGCCTTGGCGGTATGCGGCGGTCTTGGGGCCAGAGCGCTAGGGTATATGCTGCAGCTGGTGACGGCTGACATCGCCCACGTGGATTGGCCAGGGAACCTCACGTACGGGCTCACGACCTTTCTGTTTGGCTCTGCGGCGCTGGTGAATCTGTGGCAGCGAGGAAGCCTGTGGGCTGGTGTGGAACCTGCTTTGAGAGGAGGGATTGCGGGGGCGTGGCTGGTATGGAGTGCCGATTGGCTGGAGCCGCGTCGCCGCCGGGGGCTGCGGGCAGCGTTGACGATCGTGGCTGTGCTGCTCCTCATCGCGGCAGCAATCACACCGACTTGAGATAGGGGGAGAGCATGAAGCCACTTATCATCGGCGTGGCTGGGGGGACCGGTTCGGGCAAGACGACTGTGGCAAGTCGTATCCTGGATCGCGTGGGAGCTGAGCATATCACCTACATAGCCCACGATGCATACTACCGTGATCTCAGTCATCTCCCAGAGCGTCTGCGAGCTCAGGTCAACTTCGACCATCCGGATGCATTGGAGACGGAGCTCTTGGTCGAGCACCTGAAGAGGCTGCGCGATGAAGAGCCGGTAGAGATTCCGATCTACGACTTCACGACCCATACGCGCACCGATCGGACGCAGCGGGTTGAGGTGGCCTCGGTGGTCATTGTGGAGGGCATTCTCGTCTTTGTTGAGCCTGATTTACGGAATCTCTTCGACGTTAAGATCTACATTGATACCGACGCTGACGTACGCTTCATTCGGCGCCTGCGGCGAGATATCGAGGAACGCGGGCGCAGCGTCGAATCGGTTTGTGAGCAGTATCTCTCCACCGTGCGTCCCATGCACCTGGAGTTCGTCGAGCCGAGCAAGCGCTACGCAGATGTGATCATCCCCGAAGGAGGCTTCAACGAGGTGGCCATCGGCATGGTAGCCGCCCGGATCAAGGACATGCTGGCCGAGGACTTCCAGACTGCGGGGCAGTGTGACTGATAGCAATAGAATGTCTTGTGCTAGTAAGCCAAAGCTTTCTGTTATCGTGCCTGTCTATAACGAAGCCCCAACGGTGGCTCGATTGATCGAGCGGGTGTTAGCCGTGAAGCTCGACGGCGTCGAGCGCGAGATCATCGTGGTGAACGATGGTTCGACCGACCGGAGCCACGACGTGCTGGAGCATATCGCTAGCCAACAGCCTGACGTGGTCAAAGTCTACCATCACGATCAGAATCGAGGGAAAGGCGCAGCCGTCCGCACGGCTCTGAAGCACGTGACCGGGGATATCGTGATCACTCAGGACGCCGATCTAGAGTACGACCCGCAGGAGTATCCCAAACTGCTGGCGCTGTTCGACGATCCCTCGGTGCAGGTTGTCTACGGCTCGCGGAATCTTCGGGACAATCCACGATCATCGTGGTCTTTCTATTGGGGTGGGCGCCTGGTCAGCTGGTTTGCGAACCTGCTCTATGGCTCTGACCTGACCGACGAGGCCACTGGCTACAAGCTGTTTCGCACAGAGTTGCTGCGGAGCCTCGATCTACAGTCTGACGGCTTTGAGTTCTGCCCCGAGGTCACGAGCAAGCTGCTGCGGTGCGACGTGGAGATCCACGAAGTTCCCATCTCCTATCAGCCTCGAGGGCTCGGAGAAGGCAAGAAGATCAACTGGCGAGACGGGCTTGAGGCCATCTGGACGCTGATAAAACATCGCTTCGGCCGGGTGCCTGCCGCCAGATGTCACGAGCCAGTCAGCGACCCACGACGTGACGAATGAATGCTCGGCGCCACGGTCTGCTTTGGCGCAGATAGTTGAGGCAGTGGGTGAAGCGACAGGGCTCGAAGCCGAAATGCTTGGGGATTGTCCCCAGTTCGGTTGCACTTCCCGCGGCGGCTAGATCGAGCCACCATGCTGGCGTTGGACTTCGGACCAGAAGGGCTTCTAATGCCTCTGCTCCTGTTCGCATCAGAGGTATCTGCACGTGTAGGAGATGCCGTCGCATGCCCGCCGCCTCCAACACGCGGTGGATCATCTGTTCGAGCGTGAAGTGCTCCGGTCCCCCAAGAGGGATCATCCGGTCGATCAGATCATCACGGTCGACCGTCGCCACGATACACCTGGCCAGATCTTCGACCCAGAGCGGTTGAAATCGCACCATACCCACGTCGGGGATCGGCAGCGGGAGAGGGCACATCTTGGCCAACATCACAAGTCTCGTCGTGAAGGCATCCTCTGGGCTGTAGACGACGGCCGACCTAAAGGTGGTATAGCTCAAACCGCTTTCGGCAACGGCTATCTCTGACTCACCCTTGATACGGAAAAGTGGATAGGCGGAGGCGGCGGTGGCGCCCAGTCGGCTCAGGTAGATGAAGCGCGTGACGTCGGCCTCCTGCGCTGCCTTGAGCAGATTGTTGGTCCCCTTGGCATGGTCCACCAGCGTCCGCTCGTCGGGTTGTTCTTCCTCGCGGGTCAAGTGAATCACGGCTGTCACGTTTTGCATCGCTTGACGCAATGCCGATATGTCGTCGAGGCCTGCAGCTACGATCGAGAAGGTGACATCGGTGGGCAGCTGTTGCTCGAATTGGGAGGCCTGGACCAGGCAACAGACCTCGTGTCCTTCCGCTGTCAGCTGGCGTACAACGGTCCGACCGATGAAATTCGTTGCGCCAGTGACCAGAATCATAGTCGGTAGCTATTCACTGTTGATAACCTGGGGATCCTCACCCAGCCACTCTCTAGTCCCCTCACGATATCCCAGCATCGAGTTAGGCGTGTTGGCAAAGCGATAGGCCAGCAACGGATCCATGATACCATCAGATACGCTTTCTGCCAACGATTCGATCGTGGGGGCGGCCGATGGAGAGATCAGGGGCGTAGCCTAACGCCTCGGGTAGAACGCAGAGCCCAGGGTCGACGTCCGCCGTGCTGAGGACGCAATGCCGTCCGCGTGGAATGTGAAGGCTACGGACAAGCCCTTCGGTGGGGGCTTCATCGGCGAGGCGTGCGTGTCCTGTGGATAGAGCCTTGACGATCGCTACCGCTCGATACCCACCCGCGCCATCACGCCTTGCTGGTAGTAGTGCTTCACCTCGCGCATCTCCGTCACCAAGTCAGCCCGGTCGATGAGGGCCTGGGGCGCCCGGCGACCGGTGAGCACCACCTCGACGTGCTCCGGTTTCTCATCGAGCAGGGCGAGCACTTCCTCCGTCTCCAGCACGCCAAACCAGATAGAGACGTTGACCTCGTCGAGAACCACTAAGTCGTAGTCGCCCGACAGCATCGCCTGGCGTGCCCGCTCGAGCCCTCGATGGGCTTCATCCACGTGCTGGTCGGTGACCTGTTCGCGGCGAATACAGCGCGGGGAACCGTACTGTTCCAGGGTGATGAGCGGGTGGTCGCGCAGCGCCGCCATTTCGCCGTAGCGCTGGCCTTTCATGAACTGCCCGATGTACGTACGGAGTCCACGACCCGATGCCCGCAGCGCCAGGCCCAGAGCGGCCGTTGTTTTCCCTTTCCCATCGCCCGTGTAGAGCTGTACGTACCCCCTGTCTAGCTGCTCAATCTGCTTAAGATCCATTCCCGACCTCCCCAAACATACCACAGAAGTGACCGCGCTTGCGAACCGTGCGCCGCGCCCTATCCGTCAACCTTTCAGCCCCTTCAACGCATCCTCGGCGGTGAGCCAGTCGGTGCCGGGGAAGAGCCGCGCCACCTGCGGCGCGAAGAGTGGCGAGCTGGTCAGGACCTCCGGGGCGTCGTCGGCGATGATCTCGCCCTGGCTCAGCAACATGACCCGGTCGGCTGCCTGGGCCACCAACTCGACGTCGTGGGTCACTAGCAGGATGCTCGTCCCCTCGGCCTGCCATTCCCGCAGGAGATGGACCAGCTCACGTTTTGCCTGGTAGTCGAGGCCTCGCGTCGGCTCGTCGAGGAGTAGGAGGCGTGGTCTGGTGACTGTGATGGCGCCCAGCGCCACCCGCTGTCGCTGGCCCGCGCTCAGATCGCGCGGGTAGGACGTCTTCAGCTCCTCCAGATTCAGGCGGGCCAGCAGGTCATCCGGGGCGATGGGCGGCCGATCCAGGAGATGATGATTGCCCAGCGTGATAATCAACTCCTCGCCCACGCTGTCGGCGAACAGCAGGTCGCTTGGTTCCTGAGGAAGGTAGCCCACTTCCTGGGAGATCTCGGCCGTCTCTCGCCCGATCAGCGATTCACCGTCCATCTTCATTCGGCCGCTACTTGGATTCAGAAGCCCCACCACGCATCTGAGCAAAGTAGTCTTGCCGGACCCGTTCCGTCCCATCAACGCCACCAGCTCTCCCGGAGCGATCCGAAGATCGATGCCCTGCAGAACGGGTTTCCCGTTGTAGGCGAAGTGCAGGTCGCTTACGGCGAATCTCTCACCTGCGCTTTGCCCAGATTCTGAGTTATGGCGTTTCGATCTGCCGTTCTCCCTCTTCGGCGCGTTGGGGGCGCCACGCTCAGGGGTGTGGGACGCGAACCGGCGTCCCTCCTTGATGGTGAGCGGTAGCGGATCCCATCCCAGCGCCTTGGCCAACTCGATCAAGGGCGGATTGAGGTCGATCTCTCCAAGAACATGACGCGGCCGGCCACTGATTACCGACTGATTGGGTCCGGATAGGTAGATGAGCCGATCGACGTAGGGCAGGACGCGCTCCAGCCGGTGCTCGGCCAAGACGATGGTGAGGCCCAAGTCCTGGTTGAGGCGCACCAGCGCTTGCAGAACGTCCTCGGCCGACTGTGGATCGAGCTGCGAGGTCGGTTCGTCGAGCGCGAGCACGCGCGGGCGGAGGGCTAGCGCTGCTGCGATGGCCACCTTTTGTTTCTCGCCGCCGGACAGGGTGTCCAACGCGCGATCCCGCAAGGGCGCCAGATCGAGCAGCTGGAGGACCTCCTCGACGCGCAGGCGCATCTCGGTGGGCTGAACCGCCGCGTTCTCCAGGGCGAAGGCGATCTCGTCCTCGACCCGGTCCACCACAAACTGCGCCTCCGGATCCTGAAAGACGAAGCCCACCATCCGGCTCAGGGTATGCGGGCCCTCCTCAACAGGGCGATGGTCGCCAACGACGATCTCCCCTTCCACGGTACCGCCCGTGAAGTGAGGGACGAGTCCGTTGAGGCAGCGCAGCAGGGTGGACTTTCCTGCGCCGGAAGGTCCCGCCACCAGGACGAACTCTCCGTCAGCGATGTCCAAGGTCACGTCGGACAGCGCCGGGTCCGAGGCGCCAGGATAGGTGTAGCTCAGGTTTCTGAGATGAATCGATGGGGCGCGTGCCCCTTCCGTCCTGTAGGCCATAGCTGTCTCGCAATCCATCCTACGTCGTTCGCTTGATGTCCAAGACCTCCGAAATCCGCTTTCATCCGCCGCCACGGCTCAGCACGATCCTTCAAACGGGTCCGACAACGTGTCGGGAGCGTCGGGCAGGGCTTTGGGCGTGTGTTTGCTAGAATCCTCCATTGGTCCCCTCATCTCTCTGCGTCTCCGAGGCCAGGGGCCGCGCGTCCTCTGCCGCCATGGTCACTATGGCCGGTACGAGCAGGCCCAGCAGGGCCAGGCCGACGAGCGGATCGAAGGCTGGCAGGGTCAGCTGCGGGTACGGTGAGTAGTAGAGCACCTCCCGCTGCGTCAACGTCACAGTGAGCGTCAGCGTGCATCCCAACACGGCCAGGGTGTCCTTGCCGGTCCAGGCCCGTGCGCGGTAGACCGTGTGGTGCACGGCACGTCCGGTCATCCAGACGACCAGGCCGATCATGGCCGCTCCCGCCCCCATGGCCGCGATGCCCGGAATGCGCCATGCGGCTCTAAAGAGATAGGCTAGCCAGCCGGCGAGCAGCAGCAGCAGACCCAGCACCAGCAGCCCTTGGGTGCGGAGGGGCTGTTCCTCATCGGTGACGGCGCCGTAGCCCCGGGCCACCATGGCCTCCGCCAGCCCCATGGCGCGCTCCAGGCCGCTCACTAGGAGCGGCACCACGATGGGCAGCCAGTCGCGTATCCCTTGCACCCGATGACCGCGCACGGCCTGGGCCTCGCGGATGCGCTTCAAGCTCTGGGTCGTCTGAGGGATGAAGGTGAGGGCGATGGAGAGCACCACGCCGCCCTCGTGGAACGCGCGCGGCGTCAGCTTGACCAGGTCCCGCACCGGTGTCACCTGGTTGAAGACAGAGAAGGCGCTGAAGATGACGGTCAGCGTCAAACCGTTCAGCGCACCAAAGGCTAGTGCCTCCAGCGTGATGGCGCCGCCCAGCAAGGGGAGCCAGTCCGGCAGATGGAAGAGCACTGTATCACCGAGGTGGACGGTCAGTCCGTTGAACAGAGCCGAGAGCGGCACCGAGACCACAGCGAAACGGAGGGGCGACAGCGGGGCTCGCCTTCCCTCTCCCGTGGCACAGGTCGCACCGACCACGGTGGTGGTGAGCAGCATGACGATGACGTAGAGGGGGCTGCGCGTGGAGGAGGCCGCCACCAGGGTTGTCACTGCCCAAAGGAACCAGACCCGGGCGTCAAGCATAGGCATCCGCCTCCACCACGTCGACGCGGGGCTCTGGTGCAGGGTGCGACCGGTGTACCTGGAAGTCAAAGCGGCGACGGAACCGTTCCAGGGCCTTGATCATCGGTCTCCCCAGCAACAGGATGAGGGCTACGTTGCCCACGGCCCGCGCTAGATCCCAGGTCAGCGAGGTAACAGCGTAGAAGGCGCCATAGCGAGCCAGCGTCTCACCGAGGCCGATGCCCGGCGCCCAGGTCTGCTCGACCGAGCCCGCCGCGAAGGGCCAGAAGTAGACGTTGATGATAGCGCCATAGAGGAGGCCCCAGATGAATCCGAAGATGCAGAGAACGAGCACGTCGAGATGGCGAGCGTGCGAGCTGAGAGTTGCAGCGTTAGGCGCAAAACGTGAAACAGAAGACGTAAGGCGTGGGTCTCCCATTCTCCGGTTCGCCCATTTGCTGGCTCGTCCGAGCCAGCCGGCGGTGAGGCCGGCCCATCCGGCGGTGAACATCTGATAGGGCAGCCAGGGTCCGACGCCCCCGGTGATCAGACCGGAGGCGAGCAGGGTGAACGTGCCCATCAGGAAGCCGAAACGTCCTCCGAAGACGTAGCCTGCGATGATGATGGGGGCGAAGATGGGCGAGAAGCCTCCGGGCATAGGGAAGACTACCTCCAGGAAGCGGAGCACGCTGGTGACGGCCACCAGCACGCCCAGCATGGCCACTGTCTTGGCGCTGAGCGAGCGCCCTTGGAGCTCCACCAGGAGGGCGACGACCGAGAGTCCCACCAGGGCGGCCGTCAGCAGGGGCGCGTCCTGGCTATGGGCCATGGCCTGCTGCGGGACGGCCCCGGCGGGCGCAAAGAACGGGTAGATGAAGGCCAGAACGCCGACCGCTCCGCTGAGGAGATAGATGGCGCCGCTGATCAGCTTACGCACGGTGACCCCGGAATTTGAGGACGTAGATCAGCCAGCTCAACAGGGCGCCAACGATGAGGCCGAAGGCGATGGTGCCGGTGGGTATCAGAGGCGACGATGGCGAGTCGCTCTCAGTGGGCGGCGCCGCTTGCTCCTCCTCAATCGGTCCTTCCTCTGAGCTCTCCACCTTCGCCACCTGAACTGGGGCGGTGGTGGTCTGGGCCTCGGCGATCGGCGACGGTGTGACCGATTGCGATGCCGAGCTTGACTCTGACGGCGATGGTGATGCCGGGGCCATCCTCGTTGGCGACGGCCGTGCGGTGGCTATATCGCCCGTCGACGTGAGCGACGAACTCTTGGTCGCTTCCATGGTGGGAGAGGGGGTTAGGGTGGGCTGGACGGTTGGCGATGTAGTCGAGGATAGTATTGGAGTAGCTACAGCCGAAGGGGATGGGAAAGGCGATGGCGTCGCGGAAGCCAGAGTCGCAGGTGTCGGAGGTAGTGTTGGGGCATCGGTGGGAGAAGCTGGAGGCTCCGCAGTGGCTGGGGCGCCGCTGATGGAGCAAATCTGCTCGAAGGAAAGAACGGGAGGCTGAGCGCCCCCGCCTGTGTTCCCCTCGCCCCAGGCCCAGCCTTCCACGTCGCCATGCTGAACGGTACGTGCGCTGGCACCCAACGGGGAGTACTGCCAAGACCCTCCCTCTAGGTAGGAATACGTCCAGTACGTACAGGTCATTCCCTGGCATCTGCAGAAGCAGTTGGAGGCCGAACAGCCACTTGCTCCTCCAATATCGCAGATGGTCACGCCCATACCGCTGACCTCATTGGCCACTATGTGCAGCCCTGATTGCCTAAGCACGTCGTAGCCGCTGATCTCCGATTGGCTGAACTCAACGCAGCGTGTGGCGACCCTGCCATTGCCAAAGTCGACCACAAGGCCCACCTGGTTGGGTTGTTGGGCACGAACTCCCGGGTCAGAGACCCTGACGATGATCATGGAAAGAAACATGACTAGTGTCACGTATAGAGCGCTGCTTCTGTGCTTCATTCGACCTTCAACGATCCACGGTCTATCTCTTGCTCCTGTGCTTTGAGGTTCCGACGAGGTCTGACCTCGTCGGAACCTCTCTGCAAGGAGACCTTCGCTGCCTGAGGACAGGGGGGCAGGAAGATACCTCGAAGATGACTTCACCAGAGCCCACAGTCGACTGAGGATCTGGCGGCATCGGAAGCTTTTCATCTTAGATCTGCGACCATCTACGACGGCGATGCAGACGGATGCCATCCGGCGGGCCGTTGTCTACCACGGCTATGGTGCGTTGGCCACATGGACGCGGGGGATATTAACAAACGCGTGGCCAGCTATGGCGGGTATGGCCTGGGCCGTGGCAAGGAGATTGGCGGACGGAACGCTACCTTTCCAGAAGAACGCGCCGGTATCAGGATCCTGCAGCGCGACCAGGGCGCCGAGTGGGTCCGTACCTGTGGAGGCCCAGAGGCCCAGTGGTTCATCGGCCGCCAGCAGCGCTTGCAGCACATAAGCGGTTGAGTTGGCGTCTGTGTCTGTGCCGTACTCGGAGGGAGCCTGATAGGGGAACCCACCGTCGTCGTTCTGCACCCGGCGGAAATAGGCGAAGGCTTCGCCAATGTCGTCTCTATGCCCCGTAATGAGTAGCGCCTGGATGGCCAGGGCAGTCGTGTTTGTGTCCCCTGTGCCGGCGGCGGTGTCCCCAAAGAGTGCCCAAGCTCCGTCGTCCGTCTGATGATTCAGCAGGAACTGAGCTGCTTTCTCGGGAACAGGCTGTCCTGCGTCGAAGAGAGCGACCATCACCAGTGCCTGGTCGAGGATGTTGCCGCCGTAACTCCCGGTCTCCTCGTCGTAAGCTGATTGCAATTGCAGAATAAGATCGCGACCAGCGAAGTCGGCCGGATCCAGTCTGGTGTACAGCAAGGCTAGCGTAACCTTTGCCTTCAGGCCTATAGCCTCTGGTTTGCCACTAGCGACCTGAGAATGGAGGTAATCGAGTGGAGAGTTGCCTTCGCTAGAGGTCCACTGACTAGGATCCCGTCCCGCCGCGACAACAGCGAGGACAACGTCGCAAGTCGCTCCAAGATCGGAGCCTTCGCTGAAACCAGTGCCAAAGCCCCCGTCTGCCTGCTGTTTCGACTTGAGCCAGTTGAGCGCTTCATCGATTGTATCGCCCGCGAGAACGGGGGCTGCAAAGGTGGCGAGAGCAGACAAGAGAACGGTGATGATCAGAATCTTGCGAGACATTGTGTCAACTCCTTATTGATGGTGAGGTCAATCCGATTTGTTGCCATACCGTGAAAAGCCCCTCGTCCCGAAGAGCGGCTGGGAGAAGGGACGTCCCAGGTATCAAAAAACCCTTCCCTCACTTGGCGTGGAGAAGGGTCGATCTTGCTTGAGCACCCTGGTGCACCACCTCCTTTCCGCGAAGGCCGATGTGCGCGCCGGTCCAGGCAGGTACTCTGGCTTTCCTCGCTGGTAAGAAGCACCAGCTATGAGGACTACAGTTGCGGGACAGCGCCGGACTCTGACCGGCTTTCCCTGTTGGGCCCTTGGCGTCCGAGCGTCAGGGCACCTTGACCGTAGCAGCTATTTGATTGTGGAAAGAGTATAGCACAGACGGAGAGAACCGTCAAATCGTAGCAGGTCGGTAGCGGGAAGCCGACGCGCGCGCCTGTTGACACCTTCTGTCGTCTCCCTATAATTGCTACCACAGGGTCGGGCAGGTGACTGGAATTCTCGGTAGCATGTGGAGGTGAGCCATGGTTGAAACACCGCGAATGGAGTTCGCCGATCTGGACCAAGAGGGCATCAAGAAGGTCCAGGCTTTGGAAGAGGACTTGGGGGGATGTGTCGTGGCACTGCAGCGGAGGATAAACCTGCGGGACCTCTCGTCAGAGGAGTTGGAGAAGCTGCAAGCAGCCGAGGAGGACTTAGGCGTCGTCTTGATGGCGTACGAGTGCGAGTAGGCTCTGAGAGCTCAGGTACCTGCCCGATGCTCTGGTAAGCCGCTCGTGCTCAGCTGGATGGGACAAGTGAATGGAACGATGCCGTCTCAAGGGGCGCCAGAGTGACGTCGGCCCTCGGCATAGCGCCACCCTCGCGATTGGGTGCTACCTGCACACCCAACCGGGGGGATCGGTTTCTTTGCTGGCCCCCGCTAGTACCAGTTTAAGCTCTCCTAGCTCATGCTCCTGCGTCTAGGACTCAAAGGCCTCGAAGTCGGCCTGAATCGCGTCGTACAGGTCTGGCTTCAGCAGGATGTCCACCGCTGTGGCGGCCATGGCCTTCGCGGCTGCTATCATCGCCTCAAAGCCTTTCTCCGAGGCTGAGGCCTCGACAAACTCGGTGGAATGCCCCACCAGGTCCTTGGGTCCGATGCTCAGATAGGGGTGGATCGAGGGCACCAGGTGGCTCACATCTCCCAGGTCGGTTGAGCCAATCCCCTCAGCCGGGTCGACTTCCTCGAAGGTCCACCCCAATGCCTCCAGATTGCTCTTGAAGGCCTGCGCCAGAGGCATGTTGGTCTGCAGCGATTTGTAAGCACCCTGCATCTCCATCTCGACCCCGGCTCCCGTGGCGACGGCGGCGCCTCGGGCACAGTTCCTGACCTTCTCCAAGAGCTCGTCACAGTAATCGTCGTCCCTTGCGCGGACGTAGAACAGCGAGGCCGAGTAGTCGGGCACGATGTTGGGGGCGTCACCCCCGTCGGTGATGATCCCGTGGATGCGCGAGCTATCGACAACGTGCTCTCGCAGGGCGTTGATGTTCTGGAAGGTCTGTATGGTGGCGTCCAGGGCGCTGATGCCCTTCTCGGGGACCGCAGCCGCGTGGGCAGCCTTGCCGAAGAACTCGATGAACAGCTTGCGGCGGGCCAGGGCGTGCTTCCAAAGGATCGTCTTTCCCGAGGGGTGGAACATCAGGGCGACGTCTACATCGTCGAACACCCCTGCCTTGGCGAGGATCACCTTCCCCCCGCCACCCTCTTCACCGGGCGTTCCGATGAGCTGAATGGACCCAGGGAGATCGTCCATCGCTGTCTGCAGGCCGAGGACGGCCCCTAGGCTGGCGGGGCCGATCAGATTGTGCCCGCAGCCGTGTCCCAGCTTGGGAAGAGCGTCGTACTCGGCCAGAAAGGCGATGGTCGGACCCTCTCTCGAGCCCGGATACGAGGCCCGAAACGCTGTGTCTAGACCGCCGATGGGCTTCTCCACCCGGAATCCAGCCTGCTCGGCTGCCTGGGAGATCCACTGGGACGCCTTGTACTCCTCGAACTTGACCTCTGGGTTCCGGTGAATTCTCTTCGACAGGTCGATCAGGGTCGGCTTCAGGCCGTCGACGGTCTTGAAAACGGATGCTTTGGTCTCTGCTATAATCTGGTTCATGTCGGGCTCCTTAACTCGGGTTCAGGCGTTTCCGATACCGAACCATCAAATTGTAGTTGTCTCAATGCCTAGGGGTGCTGCCGCGCTCGGTCGGTTGTATCATAGGTGCATAGTCGTGTCAAATTGAGACGCGATTTGCCCGTAACGGGCTTCCGTAGTAGAATTGGTGGGTATGCATTCAGGGCTAGCAAGGAGTGAGAACGTGTTGTATTACGGTTATCTGCCTGGCATCTGAGCAAGGCGCCTGGGACGTCAGTTTGGCGTCCGCAGGCATCCCTGCACACGCCAGGGGGCGGTGGTGTGACCGTGTCCTGACACTGGGCGTGGTGTGGCCCTTCGAGGCAACAACCGTCGTCGGCGTGTGCTGGCGACGGTGTTTTGTTGCTGGTGACGCAGCCCATTGGGGGCTGCGATGGGATTTACCAAGGAGGTACACACTATGTCCGAACGCTTGACCCGCTTCTTCGCCTCGCGCTGGGGTATCGTCCTCGCCGGGGCCGTCATCGGCGTCCTAGCGCCGCTCTTGCAGGCCGCTGGCAACCCACCCAACATGGGCATCTGCGTGGCCTGCTTCGAGCGGGACATCGCTGGGGCGCTGGGGCTCCACCGCGCCGCTGTGGTCCAGTACATCCGCCCAGAGATCATCGGGTTTGTGCTAGGCGCGCTGATCGCGGCCTATCTCTTCGGCGAGTTCAAGGCGCGGGCTGGCTCTGCTCCCATCGTGCGCTTCGTCCTGGGTATGTTTGCCATGATCGGAGCCCTGGCGTTCCTGGGCTGCCCGTGGCGGGCGCTGCTGCGGCTGACCGGTGGCGATCTGAACGCCATCATCGGCTTGGCTGGCCTGGCAGTCGGCATCACCATCGGCGTGCAGTTCCTCAAGTCTGGGTATAACCTGGGCCGCTCACGCCAAACCCACAACGCCGTGGGCTGGATCATGCCGGCGCTGATGATCGGTCTTCTCCTGCTGCGCATCTTCGCGCCCAAGGTCGGCGAGAGCGGCGCCGTCTTCTTCAGCGAAGCTGGCCCCGGCTCGATGTACGCCCCGCTGCTCATCTCGCTCGGCGCCGGGCTGATCATCGGCTTCTTCGCCCAGCGCACGCGCTTCTGTACGATGGGCTCGATTCGCGATGTCATCCTGATGGGCGACACCCATCTCATCAGCGGCCTTGGCGCCCTGGTCGTGGTAGCCTTCGCGATGAATCTGATCTTGGGCCAGGTGAACGTCGGCCTCTTCGGTCAGCCGGTGTCCCATAGCCAGCACCTTTGGAACTTCCTGGGGATGTCGTTGTCCGGCCTGGCCTTCGCGCTGGCGGGCGGGTGTCCTGGACGTCAGTTGTTTCTCTCTGGTGAGGGGGACGGTGATGCTGCTGTGTTCGTGCTGGGCATGATCACCGGAGCGGGGCTCTCCCACAACTTCGCGGCGGCGGGCGTGCCCGACAACGTTGCGGCGGGCCTCGTGGGCGGCATCAGCCCTTACGGTATGGGGGCGGTGATGCTAGGGTTGGTGGTCTGTGTCGTGATCGGACTCACGATGAGAGATTGAGGCACGAAGCGCGATCGGCAAAGCGTAACGTATAGGAATCGCGTATTGCCAGAGTGGATCAAGCAACTAGATGAGGAGAGAGCACATATGGTCAAGCAAGTAGATGCCCGTGGGTTTTCCTGTCCCCAGCCCGTGATTATGGCGCGGAACGCGATCAAGGAAGGCGAGTTCCCTGTCGAGCTGCTGGTGGAGACCGTCACCTCCCGCGAAAACGTGCGCCGCGCTTCGGAGAAGATGGGGTGCACCGTCGAGGTCGAGGAGGTGGGGGATGAGTTCAAGTTGATTCTCACGAAGTGATACATGAGGAATGACCAGTGACCGCATCTCAAACCTCGTTTTGGGGCTTTGGTCACTGGGATTTGGGAGTTGAACGATGATCTACTTCGATAACGCAGCCACGACCTGGCCTAAGCCTCCGGCGGTAGCGGAGGCGATGGTCCATTTCCTGGAGGATGTGGGCGCCAATCCCGGCCGCGCGGCCCATCGACGGGCGGTCGAGTCCGGTCGCATCGTCTACGACGCACGCGAGGCGGTGGCGGAGCTATTCAACGCGCCGGATCCGCTGCGCCTGATCTTCGGAGCCAACGTGACCGAGGCGCTCAACTTGGCGCTGCGCGGCTATCTGCGCCCTGGTGATCATGTCGTTACAAGCAGCATGGAGCACAACTCGGTGATGCGCCCATTACGTGCTTTAGAGCACCAGGGTGTTGAGTTGACAGTGGTGGGCTGTTCGCCGGAGGGCTTCCTCGATCCCGCCGACGTGGAGGCGGCGATTCGGCCTCACACGGTGATGATCGCGCTCAATCACGCCTCCAACGTAGTCGGCACGCTGCTGCCGGTGGCCGAGGTGGGCCGCATCGCCCGCGAGCACGACCTGCTGCTTTTGGTCGACGCGGCGCAGACAGGCGGCGCCTATCCGGTGGACGTGCAGGCCCAGCGGACCGATCTGCTGGCCTTCACCGGCCACAAGTCGCTGCACGGGCCGATGGGCACCGGAGGGCTGATCATCGGCGAGCGGGTGGACGTGGGTCGCCTGCGGCCCCTCAAGCGCGGTGGCACCGGCAGCAACTCGGAGCTGGAGGAGCAGCCGGGCTTCCTGCCCGATATGTGTGAGAGCGGCACGCCCAATGCGGTCGGGCTGGCTGGGCTGCGCGCTGGCGTGCGCTGGGTGTTGGAGCGTGGCATCGAGACCATCCGGGCCCACGAGGTGACGATGACGCAGCGGCTGATCGATGGCCTGGGCGCCGTCGACGGCGTCACGGTCTACGGCGGACTCGACGCGGAGCGTCAAACGGCGACGGTGTCGTTCAACATCGCCGGTATGGCGGCCTCTGAGGCGGGGCTGCGGCTGGACGAGGAACACGGTATCATGTGTCGCGTGGGCCTTCACTGCGCGCCAGCGGCCCACAAGACCATCGGCACGTTTCCCGACGGCACGATTCGCTTCGGGCTGAGCGCGTTCAACACGCTGGAGGAGGTCGAGCAGGCTGTGGAAGCTGTCCGCCAACTCGCCGAGGAGCCCCGATGAGTGAGGACTCCTATTCCGTCGTCTTAGTCTACTCCACAAGCTACGCTCTGCGGGCGGAGAAGGTGCTAGCGGATGCCGGGATCGCCTGCAAGCTGATCCCCGTGCCGCGCCACCTTAGCTCGGATTGCGGGGTCTGTGTGCGCGTCCGACGTGCTGACCGTGAGCCGACGCGCGGCGCTCTAGAAGCGGCTGGCGTGGAGATTGAAGGTGTTTACGACATCTGAAAGGAAGGGAGATGGCACAGACAGTCGATGCACGTGGGCTTTCTTGCCCGCAGCCGGTGATTAGGACACGCAAGGCGATGGATCAAGGGGGCGAGGTGCTGACCATCGTCGACAACGAGACGTCTCAGAAGAACGTCTCCCGCATGGCGAAGAAGTCCGGAGCTGCGGTGAGAGCAGAGCAACGCGAGGATGGGATCTACCTGTGGATCACCCCCTCAAGGGCTGCAGAAGCCACGGCTGAATCAGCGCCTGCTGTGGCCTCCTCGGATGGCTCGCTGGTGCTGGTCGTGCCTGGCGAGCTGATGGGGCGGGGGGAGCACACCGAGCTGGGGGACGTCCTGATCCGTGCCTTCTTCCACACGCTGGGAGAGGTTAAGCCGTTGCCTGATACCATTGTCTTCTTCAACAGCGGGGTCAAGTTGGTCGTGGAAGGCTCGCCTGTGGTTGAGGACCTGGAGATGCTGGTGGGGCAGGGCGTGGAGATCCTGGCCTGCGGGACGTGCTTGGGCTATTATGATATGCAGGACGAGATCGCCGTGGGCACGGTCTCCAATATGTATACCATCGCCGAGACGATGCTGACAGCGAGTAGATTGGTGTACTTGTAGGTGGTGAGTCGAGGATCGGTCTGCAGGTTCGTGGCGGCTCCATGGACCGTTCAGGCCGCGGTTCCACAAGCATGATGAGTAAAGGAGGGACATGACACGCGAGGAGATACGCCTGACGGCGTTGACCAGCGCGGCCGGGTGAGCGGCGAAGATGGGTCCTGAGACCCTGGCGCAGGTTCTGCGCCCTTTGCGAGACATCTTCCCGGAAGAACAGCACCCGGCCCTCCTGGTCGGACTGGCCGTCAGCGACGATGCGGCTGTCTTCAAATTGACCGATGACGTGGCTGTCATCCAGACGCTCGACTTCTTCCCGCCGGTCGTGGACGATCCCTACGACTACGGGGCAGTCGCCGCTGCCAATGCGATGAGCGACGTCTACGCTATGGGCGGCGAGGTGGTGTTGGCGCTCAACATCTGTGGCTTCCCACCGGACTTGCCGCCTGAGGTCATCAGTGAGATTCTGCGCGGCGGAGCGGAGAAGGTGGCCGAGTCGGGCGGCGTGCTGGCGGGTGGTCATACCGTCGACGACGAGGAACCCAAGTACGGTCTGTCGGTGATGGGGGTGGTGCACCCCGAACGGGTGTGGACCAAGGCCGCTGCCCGCCCTGGCGACATCTTGGTGCTGACCAAGCCGCTGGGTGTGGGCATCATCACCACGGTGCTCAAGGCGGACATGGCCGCCCCGGCCCATGTCGCCGCGGCGGTCGCGAGCATGAAGAAGCTCAACCGTGAAGCCATGCACGTGATCCAGCAGGTCGGCGTCCGAGCTGTCACCGATGTGACGGGGTTTTCGCTGTTGGGCCACGGCCACGAGATAGCGGAGAAGAGCGACGTGCGGCTGCGCTTCCGCCTGGAGCAGATCCCTTTCCTAGAGGGAGCTCGGGAGTACGCTGACATGTGGCTGTTCCCTGGTGGCACCTGCGACAACGAGCGGGCCTACGAGCACGCCGTGACCTTTGCTCCCGGGATAGAGGAGGAGATGCAGCAGCTGCTCTATACCCCAGAGACGTCAGGAGGATTGCTGGCGGCTGTCCCGGCGGAGAAGCTGGATGCGCTGCTTCGGCTCTTCGAGGATGCGGATCACCCTTGCTGGGTCATCGGCGAGGTGGTGGAGGGGGAGGGGGTCGAGGTCGTCCGCTAGAAGCCGCGCGGTCGTGTTTGCACGATCCGCTGGCTGGTGATACACTCTTCGTCACCGTTCCCCCTAAGGAGCCGGATCATCGCGAGAGGAGGCCTGACGTGGAAGCGATTCTTGACCATGTTGAACGACACGCCGACGAGTATGTGAGCCGAGTGTTGCAGGCGTGTGCCCAGCCTAGCATCTCTGCCCAGGGTGAGGGCCTTGATGACATGGCGCACATGGTGGCCGGGATGCTGCGGAGCATCGGCTTCGGTGTCGAGCTGGTCTCGGTTGGCCCAGACGGCGTCCCCCCGGTTGTGTTGGGACGCCTGAGCGGGAGGAGCGACCGGGTGCTTCTGCTCTACAACCACTACGACGTGCAGCCGGTCGATCCGCTCGACGAGTGGATCACCCCGCCCTTCCAGCCCAACGTACGCGAGGGCAAGATCTACGCGCGAGGCACCGCGGACAACAAGGGCTCCATCGTTTCACGGGTCTGTGCGCTGGAGGCCTACCTGGCGCACCGGGACGAATTACCGGTAGACATCGTCTGGGTCATCGAGGGCCAGGAGGAAATCGGCAGTCCGCATCTCGAGGACTTCGCGAGGCAGTATGAGGATCTGCTTCAGAGAGCTTATGGCTGCGTCTGGGAGGCCGGGGGCAGGAATGCGCGAGATAGATATGAGATGGCTCTGGGCTGCAAGGGGTTGTTGTACGTCGAGTTGCGTGCTCAGGAGGCAAGCCGGGACCTCCACTCAGCCACGGCCGCCATCGTGGCCAACCCCGCTTGGCGGTTACTCTGGGCCTTGAACACGCTCAAAGGTCCTAAAGGAAGGGTGCGTATCCCGGGCTTCTATGATGAGGTGCGGCCTGTCTCCGACGCTCAACGCGAGGCCCTCTCCGACTGGGACTACCCAGAGGAGGACGTCAAGGACCTCTATGGCATCGAGCAGTTTCTGGACGGTGTGACGGGCGATGAGCTCAAGGAACGGCTTATCTTCGGCCCCACGTGCAACGTGGATGGCTTCCACGCTGGCTACGGAGGTCCCGGCTCCAAGACGGTGCTTCCCTCTCGGGCGTCGGCGAAGCTGGATTTCCGGTTGGTCCCCGATCAGGATCCAGCGCGGATCTTAGAGCTGCTGCGGGAGCACTTGGCACAGGTAGGATTTGGCGATGTCGATGTGGTCACCTTCAACGGTGGGGAGCACCCCGTGGTTGGCGACCCGACACATCCTTTCGTGCAGACGTGTGTCCGCACGGCAGAGCGGATTTATGGGCACACGCCGGCCGTGATTCCCATGATGTCGGGCACAGGGCCGGTATACCAGCTCTGCGGACAGTTTGGCACGCCGATGGCCACGGCCGCCGGGGTGAGCTACGCGGGTTCGCGGGTGCACGCGCCCAACGAGCACATTCGCATCGACGACTTCGTGGTAGTTACCAAGTACCTGGTGGAGCTGTTGGAGGCGTTGGGGTGAGGTCCCCTCCTCACCCTGGCCCAGTGCTGGCAGGGGCGGAGGAACGCGGCAACGACGTCTCATCCACCCTGTGGCGCGAGGGAGAAGGCGCTAACCGTTGGAGAACCGGAACATCCCTACGGCGATGGCCTTTTCTGGCAGTTTGCAGGCGCTAGCCAGAGCCTCGTCTCTGAGGTGGAGTTCCCACTGGCCCTGACGTTCCGCTGCTTCCGCGGCGAGGGAGACGTGCGACATCACGATCCCGGCGTCGATGAACATAGGCTTCACCACGGCAAGGGCGAGCCCGTCAGCCCGAAGGATGAAGCGCCAAGGCTGGGCGTTGTGGGCTGAGGGGGCGAGCCGGGCGTGCTTTAGCATGGTGACCAGCGCTGGGTCCGCGTCATCAGGTGACCAGGCTTCGCCCCAGCGCTCCGAGAAGACGATGTCGGTCAGCGGTTTTCGTTTGTGCCCGCCGGCCAGACGTCGGATCAGTTGCGTGTGAAGACGGCCGAGCCCCTCCTCGGTCGGATACCCCAGGGCGCAGACCGCTGCTGCGACCTCTCCCGGCGCCAGCGCCAGGGCGTCCTCGGCGCGTTCGGCGTTGTAGCTGCCCGTGATCCAGCACGTCCCTAGATCTAGGCGCGTTGCCTCTAGTACCACTTGTTCGAGGACGTATCCCAGATCAACTCGCGCGGCTTCGCTATCCTCGGGGATGATGCCCGCCAGGAGGTGCCGAGCGTTCTGTACCAGCCCGTAGGATCCGATCATAAAGGTCAGAACACGTTTCACCTCGTTGACACCGCTGATCAGGGCCACACGCGTTGCCACGTCGCTCACGTGCTCAGCGTTCTCAGCGAGGCTCATGAGCCGCTCCAGCAGAGCGCGGTCAACGGGGCGATCGGCGTAGCTGCGGACGCTGAAACGCCGGTGGATGGCTGCTAGCATGTCCATGGTCTTCTTCCTTCGGCCATAAGCGAAGCGGCGCTCAGGAGAGGCCTTGCGCCGCGGCCTTGCTGGTGCCCGTTTCGTCTGCCAGCACGGCCCTCAGCGCCGAGATCGCCACCTCGATCATACCGTCGTCGGGTTCCCGCGTTGTCAGCCGCTGCAGGGCCAGGTTGGGCTTGATCAAGACCTGCATCCAGGGGCGGTCGGCGAAGCGGCCGGTCAGGCGGATGAACTCGTAGGATATGCCCGTCAGAACGGGCAGCAAGGCCAGGCGGCTGACCAACCGCCACAGGAGGGACGGCGGATCCAGCGGGGCGAAGAGCAGCACCGAGAGGGCGACCAGGGTCAAGAGAAAGGACGTCCCGCAGCGCGCGTGAGCCTTGGGAAAGCTTCGGATGTCCTCGACGGTCAGGTCCCTACCCGCCTCATAGGCATTGATGGTCTTGTGCTCCGCCCCGTGATAGGCGAAGACGCGCTCGATGTCGGGCATGTGGCCTATGGCCCAGATGTAGCCCACGACTAGAATTAGCCGGAAGACGCCCTCCACCAGGCTGATCAGCCACTCCGATGGCAGAAGAGGCGCCAGCAAGCCGGCCAGGAACGACGGCAGGAGCATGAAGAGCCCCACGCCAAGCCCGATGCCGAAGACCGCCGTGCCCCAACTGGCCGGGCCAGAGAGCGACGCCTCCTCACCCACCGCGACGTCGGCTGACATCATCAACGCCTTCATGCCCAGCCCCAGTGCGTCCCAGAGCATGATCAGACCGCGTAGAAAAGGAATGCGGCTAATCGGGCCGCGATAGAGCATCTCGTTGAGCGGCTCCGTCTCCACGACGATATCGCCCTCGGGTCGGCGCAGGGCCACCGCCATGCTTTGCGAGCCGCGCATCATGACGCCCTCGATGACGGCCTGGCCGCCGTAGTTGAATGATTGTTCCATAGAAATCGCTTGTTGATTCATAGGCAGGATTCTACATTGGGCCCGCCGTGCTGTCAATCCGGCCGCGCCGGGCTGCGAGTAATCTTGCGCTTTTGTGACCATTTGCTGGACATACGCGCAGAAGTGTGATATACTAACCTCAGCTGCCCCGAGTTGTTTGCTAGGGCCGTCGGTCTGGCTGGACCGACGATGACCCGAGAATCTCCTCCCGGCACCTGTTGGCCCCGTATAGGGACCGCACCCCGCACGAAGCATGGACTGATTTCGTTCTGGTCACCACTGGTCTGGCTCACGGCTGGACCAGGCCAACGTCAGCGAACGTTGGTGCTTTTGGAGGAACCAGGGAAACAACTCTCAGTTCATTCACCGCTACTCGCCTTACCTTCATCGCTCTGTCATCGCGCCACATCGGCCGCGTCTGCGGCGAGCTGTCTGCTCATTTCCAGACGCAAGGTCCTGGGTTTCCGCTTCAGAGACCATTGCTGGTCAGCTGTCTCCTCTGTCTGCCCGGAGAAGATGCTGGCAGGCTGTCTGACAGCGGCCCACCGTCCGATTGGAGACGCGAAGATCTTGCCGTCAGACGGTTTGATCGTCAGCTGAGCAAGTCGTCGTCCCCCGGCGGGGGATGCAGGTCTTGGCCGTATCGACAACTGAATAAGCTGGATCTCAGGGCCCACAAACGGGGCGAGGAGGCAGGCATGTCGCGCATTATCCGTCTCTTGGTGGTTCTATCCGTCCTCACGCAGCAACTCGCATTGCTGGTGCAGCCCGTGCATGCCTCGCCCACAATGGCCGACCCTGACCCGGACGCCGTCGCTGTCGCCCAAGGGCTGGTGGGCTTCGCCGAGAAGCTGGACGGTATGGCCTTCCTGGAGGAACTGGGGGAGCCCATCCCGCTCACTGGGGTGAGCCCCAGCGACCGCCAGGCACTCGACCTCAGTCGGCTGTTCGGGGGTACGCTGGGGGCGATGTCTGAGTCCCCGGGTGATACCTCCACTCTGGCGTCCAACATCGAGAGTGCTGGGTCGTCTCTGGACCTTCCAGGCTTGACGATCAGCTACACCGACGTGGAGGTCGCGGACAATGCTGCCGGTGTCTCCTTCTCCGTGAACGCCACGCGCACCACTAGCCTCCCGCTGAGCCACTACACCGACACCCTGCCGTTGCCTGAAGGCATCACCGTGCCCCTCGACCTGGACGGCGGCGCCATCGACGTCACCCTTGAGCTGTCCACGACCTTCAACTTCGGTTACGACAAGGACCAAGCCGCGTCCGATCCTGATCTGGCCTTCTATCTGGCGCAGGTGCCGCAGATGGACGTGCTCATCACGGCCTCTGGCCCCATCACGCCCTTCCAGGACATCCTGGGCTTCACCGCCATCACCGTCACCGGCGAGGCGACGCTGTCCCAGAAGATCGCCATCGACTTCCAGGACCCCGACGACATCGCTCCCTTCACCCAGCAGGAATGGACCCAATCGGCCATCGAGGACCTGCTGGACATCCACTTCGAGGACGTCCCCGACGTGCCCGACGTCGATGCGACACTGGACTTCGACTCGAACCTGGTCGATGGCAGCGAAGACGGAGGTCTCTCCCTCATAATCTCCGACCTGAGCGACTACGATCTGCCGCAGGATCCCCTCCCGGAGCCGACCATCACGCTCACCCCCGAGCTGGCGAAGTTTGCGAACGTCGGACCCAGTGATGTCTTATCCGGGTTGGGGCAGTTCGCCATCGCCATGCGCGCGGCGCAGATCACCAACGATGTCCCGTTGCCCTATCTGGGGCACTCGTTGAGCAGCGGCGTCGAGGCGGGGCGGGCCCTCTTCGATCTGGTGAAGCAACAGGGAGATGCCCTGATCCGCTGTGGCCCGGCGAACACCGTGCCTCCCAGCGGCGATCCCGCCGCTGGTGGGACCATCTACTGTCAGACCTTCGCCCCCACGGACCCGGTTGCGGTCACCTGGAGCGTGCGCGGTGTGACGGGTAGCGTGGCGAGCGGCGCCAATGACCTGAACACCGTCGGCGTGCGTCCCTCGGCCAATGTCAAGTTTGTCGGCCTACCCGCCGGTCAGCTGCCGCCGATCCAGGTTGAGTTCCAGGAGGAAGCAGGAGCGGGCGAATCGGAAGGCGAAGTCCATACCGTGACGCCACGGGTGCGCACTGCCCAGGAACTGCTGACCGAACTGCAGGGCCTCGACGGGACTGCCGCCAGCCTGACCTTCGATCCCCTTCACCCCTCAGTGAGTTACACCATCACGATGAGCTGGGATCCGGACGAGCTCGAGACGGCGTTAGCGTTCGAGGATCAGCTGCGTCAGGCGTCCAACCTCGCCAATCTCAAACCTGATGGGGGCGCCGACGCCTCCTTTGACCTCGGAACAGCCAGTCTGGACGTTACCTTTGGGGTGATTCTGGTGAACGACGTGGCCGACATCACACCCGACGACGACGCGGATTTCCCCCCGCGGGACGACGACCGCTTCTTCATGGGGGTCGACACCGGGGAGGGCGCGTACGAGTTCCAGATCGCCGACCTCAGCACCGACGTCACTATCGACCTGCTGGGCAACATCGGCTATCTGAAGGTAGAGGCCGTGGGCGATGCGTCAGCCAACCCGGCTAACCCCGGCGTGGCGTATGAGGTAGCTCCCATCACCGATACGTTGCCCATTCTGGGACTCGATATTCTGCCACGGACCGGCGGCGTGCCCATCAGTGCCACGAGTCCCATTAGCAACGCCATCCTGGTCCGCTCCGTGCTCAGCGACACGCGCTCTCACGTCGACCCGATGGTGAACCTGAAGATGTCAGCCGGCCTGGCGGTCTCCAGCACCTTGAGCGCCGCCGGTCCGCTGAACGGCAGCGTAGCTATCCAATGGCCCGACATGTCCAGCGGCCAGCTGGAGATAACCCTTGACCCTGCATACCGCACCACGCTGCAGCGTTTCGACGTGGCGCCGACGGTGGAGGGATTCCACAACGGCATCGACGACTCCCCCGTGCTGACGGACACCAGCCGCAGCTTCCTCAACGCCTTCGGCTTCGTGGTAGACCCCGGCGACCACGTGAAGAAGCAGCTCTTCAACGACACCGACGGCTCCAGTTGCTCCAGCTTCCTGGTGACGGACGAGCATACCCTCACCTGTTCTGAGGTGATCACCGACGGGGTGGTCATCTCCAGCACGCTGCAGGGCGGGTTCGATCCCGACGGTGATGACACCAACGACTGGGACATCGGCGACCGCTACCGGATCCCCGGCGATCCCCAGGCCCTGGGCACGATCGTGCTGCAAAACCTCTATGATCTGGCAGCGCGTATGGCGACCGTGACCACCGATACCTGGTCCACGTCCGCCTCGCTGCCGGTGGTGGGCGTCAGCCCCAAGGAGCTGGTGCCCCAGTTTGGCGACGTGACGCAGGCTATCGCCGACATCAACGCGGCCGTCAATCCGGTCAGCATCGTCTGTCTCAATCAGGATGGTGAAGACCTGCTCAAGGAGGTGCCCAACATCGGCGAGCAGATCACTTGCCAGGCCACGGTGGCGGCGTCGGCCGCTATCGATTCCGTCAGCTGGACGGCAGTCAACAGTACCGTCATCGCCAACCAGGATTCACCCTACACTGTCGGCACGCCGGAAACATCACCCACGGCGTCTTTTGAGTTCACCGTGAGCGACTACAGCTCCTTCTACGTCGCGGTGGAGGTCACCGACGATCAGGGCATCACCCGCCACGGTCGCCTCCCTCAGGGGCCCCCGCTGTCGCTGCGCGAGCTGGAGCTGGCGCTGGAGTCCGCCCTGGGCATCGCGCCCGAGGAACTGACGTTTGAGCTGATCGACCTGGAGAATCCGGCCACAGGGGAGACGCTCAAGCACCTGGTGCTACGGCTGGGGATCGATGCGTCTGGCACCCGCGACGTGCGCTTGCGCCTCGACCTGCCGGAGGCGTTGGACGGCTCCGACCTGGAGCTGGTCGGCGACGACTTCAGCCCCACGCTCCCCATAACGTACACCTCCCATGCGCAGCTCGACCTGGGCATCCCGCTGACCAGCACCCTAGCCCCCAGCAACACTGTGGTCCTGGACACGACCGGGGCCTCGCTGAGCGCCGGGCTGGCTGCCGACACGGCCGATATCACCGCTACCCTGGGGGCCCTCACCGTGCGCCTGGGCGCGGGCGTGGTTATCACCGGCACCCACACCGAGCAGGCCGTCATCACCGGTACGCACACCAGCGAGATCAGCAGCACCACCACGCTGACGGACACCGATCACGTTCAGACGAGCGGCGTCGACTTCTTGGACCTTCCCATCCGGCCGGGCGTCATCCTCACCAACACCATGGACGACGTCTCATGTACCGTGGTGACAGTGACCGCAGACTCCCTCATCTGTTCCGATGTCCTCTCCGATGGCCGTACGTGGGACCAGCAGGACGGATACCGGGTGACGGGCCCCAGCCCCACCACGCTCCACGACCCTGGCCGCGACTTCACGGCCCTGGGCATCCTGACCGGCACCGTTCTGTTGAACTGGACTGAAAACGTGACGTGTACCGTCGGGGAGGTGCGTCCGCACGAGCTGGTCTGTGAGGAGCCGCTGCCCGATGGCAACCGCTGGCATCAGGACGACGTCTATGAGCTCAGTCCCGCGTCCACGGTCAAGTTCGCCGCCGATTTCTCGCTCAGCCACCCGACGGGTGGTCCCTCTGCCCTGCCCACCTTCATCGCCGGCCTCGAGACCTCGCTTACCGGCCCGGATCCCGATCTCGATTGCGGCGACGGTGTGACTGGCGATGCCTGCGCCCGTCTGGCCGTGGGCGTCGAGCAGAGCCCGCCGGAGTTCCTGGGCATCCTGACCTACTCAATGGAGGACATCGGCGACACGACGACGGTGACCGCCACAATCCCGCAGGGTCTCAAGACCGCCGTGGCGAGTCAGGTGTTGGAGTGGTCCCTGCTGCCGCTGGCGGTGCCGCAGCTACGCTTCATTCTCGATGAGAACCTCGACGGCATGGTCTGGGGTGAGACGCTTCCGCTGGTGGGGGCGGATCTGGCCGCCGGCGTGGACTTCGACCAACCCCTCATCAGTCTCGGGGACGAGATCGACATTCAGCTCGACCTGACGAACGTCATCAGCGCCACGGAGGTGATGACTGCCGTCCACAAAGCCGTCGTCGGTGCCGTGGGGGCGACCGCCGGCATCAGTCTGGCGGGAGGGTCGGCGGTTTCAGTGACGGTGACGTGCGACGGCGCGCCCTGCGAGGAGACCGACCTGCTAGGTCACGTTGATGAGGTTCAGGTGGACCTGGATCTGGCCTACGATGCGGTGGTAGGGGTCCCCTTCGACGTCGGCCTGCCGGGTCTGCCCCTCACGAGCGAGGACGACTTGCGCTCCCAGGTCGGCTGGAAGCTCCAGCTAGGCTTCGGCCTCAGCCGCGACCGCGGCCCCTACCTGCACGTGGGGGCGGACGATGATCTGAAACTGGGGGCCCGGGTCACGATCAGTGAGACCGGTTCGTGTACCGTCGGGAACAGGCTGCCGGATGATGTGAATCTAGACTTCAGCGACTCACGCTGCATCGACGGTGTGATCGGTTTCCTGGAGGGCTCGCTGTATGATGGAGACGGCCATCAGGATGACGACACCGCCAGCTTCCTCGACCTCCTGACGACGCTGAACATTAACAGCGACAACGAGTACCTCTCCTTCGGTCAGCTGATGGATGGGACCACTAGTCACACGGTCGCGGTGTCGGCCACCGCGAACATCGACCTCAGCTTCACCACCAAGCAGGGGAGCCCCGGCTTCCCGGTCTTGGTCGGCACCTTCCACCTGTCGTATGGCGGCAGCATTCCCGTTCAGCTCCCGCGATCGGATCCTGCCGAGCCTTTCGGTCAGCCCCGGTACGAGAACGTTTACATGGATCCCAGTGCCTTCTTCGGCGAGTTCATCGGGCCCATGACAGGGGAGGTACAGAAGTACACCAAGCCCTTCCAGCCGGTGATCGACACCATTACCGCGCCCATTCCCGTCATCAGCGACCTGTCGGAGGCGGTGGGGCAGGGCTCGGTCTCCCTGCTCACGCTCCTGGAGGCCATCTCGGGCAACGACCTGAGCATGATCCAGCGGGTGGCTGACTTCATCACCTTCCTCAACAATATGCCCAGCGACGAGTCCGGGATCTTCCTGGCACTGGGTCCGGGTGACAGCACGCCCGGCTCCTTCGCCATCAACACCACCACGGTAATGAACCCCGACTGCGGCACGAAGAAGATGACGGGGGACATGAAGTTCTCCCAGACCTGCACGCAGAGCTCCGTAGGGGACGGCAGCGCAGGCAAGCAATGGCAGAAGATCGACACGGGCAAGGTCAAATCGGGCACCCACAGCTCCGGCTACATTGACGTCACGCGTAAGGCCTCGGGCGGCGTGTCGTACGGCAACCCGGGCATCAGCTTCCCCTTCCTCAACGACAGCATGGAGATCTTCGGCATGCTGCTGGGGGAGGACGCTGACCTACTGTACGTCGATCTGGGCACCTTCTCCGCCAGCGCTGGCGTCTCCTGGTCCTTCGGGCCGTTCTTCGCGGGGCCGGTGCCTCTTAGTGTCAACATCGGTGGGTCGGTCACCCTGACCGGTCGCTTCGCGGTCGGCTTCGACACCCGCGGCATACGGTCGGCGCTGGAACCCGACGGCACCTTCGTTGACGTGCTCATCGACGGCATCTACCTGGCGGACTACGACGTCAACGGCAATGAGGTGCCGGAGGTGAAGCTGATCCTCTCCTTCTGGGCTGGCGCCTCTGTGGGGTTCAAGATCTTCGAGGCCGGGATATCGGCGGGGGCCGACTTCACCATCAGCCTTGACCTGAACGATCCCAACAACGACGGCAAGATGCGCATCGACGAGATCGTGATGTGGCGCCACAACCCCATCTGTCTCTTCGCCGTGAAGGGGACCATCGAGTTCTTCCTTAAGGTCTACCTGCAGATCAACTTGGTGCTGTTCACCAAGAAGTTCGAGTGGGAGCTGTACCGTACCAAACCGCCTATCCAACTCTTCGAGGTGAAGTGCGAGCCGCCGCAGCCGCTCTTGGCGGAGAGTGACGGGGCCGGGTGTTACTGGCTCAACGTGGGCGACGGAGCCGGCGGCCGAGCTGATCGACGCAACATCTTCGAAGGGGAGACGAAAGAAAAGGTGACCGTCCGCCAGCTTACTGGCGAGGGGGATGCCTGTCCCGGCGGGCCGAAGGCTAGGGAATGCGGCAGTCCGACGGGAACCTGGATCTCCGTCAGCTTCCAGGGGATTCAGCAGGAATTCAAGGTGCCGAGCGGGCACAAGATCTGCGCCAACGCAGGCAGCGGCAACGACGTGATCAAGCTGCTGCCCGGCGGCGACGAGGAGGGGAACGAAATCCCCTTCACGCTGAATGCGGTGATCCACGGTGGCGGTGGCAACGACGAGATCACCACGGGCAAAGGCGATGACGAGATCTACGGTGAAGGCGGCAACGACAAGATCTATGCTCAGGGCGGCAACGACACAGTCTACGGCGGGGAGGGGAACGACATCGTCGAGGGCAAGACCGGGGACGACGTGATCCACGGCGATGGCGGCGACGATATGCTCAACGGTGGTCCGGGCAAGGACCTGGTCTACGGCGGGACGGGCAACGACATCCTCTCCGGCGGCCCTGGCTTGCCGCCCGATCTTGTGCTTTCCAGTGGCGAGAACATTGACGATTATCGGGATTTCGGCGACATCCTGGTCGGCGGCCCCGACGACGATGAGCTGGATGGCGGCTTCGGTGACGACTGGCTGTTTGGGGATAACCTCCCATCTGAAGTTACCTGCGGCGACGCCGACTTGCGAGACGACCCCGGGGGCTGTATCTTAGAAGTAGATGCGTGCGACGACAACACCGCTGGCGGTCGGGACCAGCTGACCGGTGGCAAGGGCGACGACCATCTCTTCGGCGGAGGCGGGCACGACCTGCTCACCGGCGGCGAGGGGAACGACTTCCTCTGCGGCAACGGCGGGAATGACTCTCTGGATGGTGGGGAGCACGACGACGAGCTCTACGGCGGGGCCGACGATGACGCGCTGTACGGGCGCTCAGGTCACGACCGTCTGTACGGCGGCGAAGGGGACGATTTGCTGTGGGCCGGCGAGGGCAACGACGACCTGGTGGGCGGCTCTGGATCCGATGCCCTGCTGGGCGAGGTCGGTCAGGATATCCTGGTCGGTGACGGCGATCGAGACAGCATCGGCTTCCGCAATCCCGAGGTGCAGCCAAGCGGCAGGGGCGCCATCATGGCCTTGATCTCGACCGCGGTGGCAACGGAGACAGGATCCGCCGGTAGCGTGGTCTGTTCCGTGCGTGTCGATGTCTTTGAGGGCCAGATGGACCTCGACGGCGACGGTGAGGCAAACGGGAGCGACAATGGTCGCTTCAAAGGGTACGCTGTGATTGCTGGGAAGGTAGACTTCGACCACAGCGATGATATCAGCGAAGCCGACACGGGTGCCATTGGTGACGTCATCGTGCTGTCGGGTACGCTCGATCTAGACGGGAACGGAACCGCGAACGATGACGGCATCCTGGAAGGTGTAGCGATCATCGGTGAGGGCGATGCCGACTGCATCTACGGCGGCACGGGGGACGACTTCGCCTTCGGCGGCCCCGGCGATGACCGGATGTTCGGCGACGCCGGGATCGACTACATGGAGGGGAACGCGGACGACGACTGGATGCGCGGCGGCCCGGACGACGACGAGATGTACGGCAACGCCGGCAGCGACACCATGTACGGCGACAGCGGCGACGACCGCATGTTCGGCGGCAGCTACGAAGCCGGTGAGGATACCGGCGACATCATGTATGGCAACGCCGGAAACGACATCATGGTAGGGGACAACGGGACCATTACGTCCTCCTCCCCCGACACCATCCAGACCAGCGACCCGGAGAACGGCGGCGACGACGTGATGTACGGCAACGGCGGCGACGACATCATCCTGGGCGGCTCCGGCGACGACACCATCTGGGGCAACACCGGCGACGACGTCATCCTGGGCGACAACGGCATCGTCACCCGGACGGCAGAGGACGAGGTGCAGCGCATCGCGACCAAGGACGAGGAATACGGCGGTTCGGACACGATCGAGGGCAACCAGGGTGAGGACATCATCCTCGGCGGCTCAGAGGGCGACATCATCTCCGGCGACGAGGACGACGACATCATCCTAGGTGACAACGGTGTGGTCGTTCTGGCGGCGGACCCCGCGGAGAACGCCGACATCTTCTCCACGCAGCCTGCGTATGGTGGAAGCGATACCATATCGGGCGGCGAGGGGGATGATATCATCCTCGGTGGCTCGGGGAATAGCGCCACCGAGTCAGCCCCTGACGACTACGAAGAAGGCGATGAGGGGGATGACATCACTGGGGACGAGGGCACCGACATCATCCTGGGCGACAACGGTTACATCACGCGTACCGTGACGTACGTTGGGCAGAATCCCACGTATGAGGTGGAGCGCATCGCCACGATCGAGCCGTGCAAGGGTGGCAACGACACCATTGCCGGCAACGAAGGCCATGACATCATCCTGGGCGGGAACGCGTCCGACAACATCACAGGCGACGGAGGTGCCGATACCATCCTGGGCGACAACGGCGTCGTGGTACGCGCCGACGGCTCCGAGGAAGCCAACGACGTCTACACGACGGATCCGACCTGCGGCGGCAGTGATACGATCGAAGGGAATGCGGGGGATGATCTGATCGTCGGCGGATCGGGAGGGTCTGACCTCGTAGGTGATGGCGGCGACACCATCTGGGGGAACGTGGGGGACGATCTGATCTTCGGCGACAACGCCTACGTCACGCGCGACGGAAGCGACCAAGTTCAGGACGGTTACTCGACCTACACGGATAGGGGTGGGGCCGAGAGGATCTACGGCGATGAGGACGACGACATCATCCTAGGTGGTCAGGACGGCGATCGATTGTGGGGGAACGAAGGCGACGACGTCATCCTGGGGGACAATGTCTCCTTTGACAATAGAGCCAATGGCAGTAACCTCAGCACTCTGGACTTCATCAGCTGCATCTCGCCCACCATCGGCGGCTCGGACGTCATCACCGCCGGGCTGGGTGCCGATCTGGCCTTCGGGGGCACCGTCTCTGACACCATCAGCGGCAACGAGGGCGACGACATCCTCCTCGGCGACCACGGCCTGTGGGACAGCAGCAGGCCCGCCAACCAGCCGTTCCTCAGCATCTTCATCACCGAGGACCACAAGGGCGGCCCGGATGTCATCCACGGCAACGAGGGACACGATATCATCCTCGGTCAGCAGGGTCATGATGTGCTCTACGGCGACGAGGGCGACGACGACATCACGGGTGGGCACAACGTGCCGGGCGGCGCTGACGGTGACGACACGGTGTACGGTGAGAGCGACGAGTTGGACGGCGAGGCCGACGGCTCAGGTGGCGACGTGATGCTCGGCGACAACGGCGTGATCAGCCGCACGCTCATGGCGGGTACCTGGAT
>Ga0207796_1000133_pt1 | contig 32500 bp, 26 predicted proteins | sample Pon1CUnioCityCA_6_FD_187274 | JGI IMG/M metagenome (GOLD analysis project Ga0207796, IMG submission 187274) | Marine sediment microbial community from Union City, CA, USA - Pond 1C Sediment 1 (SPAdes) | ecosystem: Environmental > Aquatic > Marine > Intertidal zone > Salt pond sediment ... | reverse complement strand
CGCCCTGACCATCGGCAACGTAGCCGTCGCCGTTGCGCGCCGCCACGCTGGGCGACGCGAACCAGGGGTGGCGACCACGGCAGCGAGGACCGAGCCACAGAGGGCCTGCCTGAGGCCAAACCAGCCAGCAGCGGCATCGCGCGGGCGAGTCCCTCAGGGCCGTGAGGATCGAGCTAGCGCAGAGGCGAAACAGAACGGCGCGTCGATCCTGAGGTCCGAGCTGATAGGCCAGCGGCAGCACGCATCCGTGGAGGCGGGTTGGCTGGGGCGTGATGAGGGGGGAAGCTAGCTGTCGGAGTCCATACACTCCATAAGATCTTGAGGCCGCCGCCAGTCATCATGATGGATATACGTGCAGGTTGACTGAAGAAGGACAGGGCCTCTGCGTTTGCCCTGGTGACGACAGAGGGCCGCACAGGGGCGCTGGTTGGCGCAGAACGACCTTGTGAATGCAAAGAGGGCGATGGGGTGTCAAGCTCCATCGCCTTCTGCGCTAGTGCTGACTACCTCAGCGCGTCGCTACTCCGAGCAGTGCCCGGGGCCGATCAGGCCGTTGTTGTAGGCGTCGAGCGTCTCGGCTAGCGAGATGAACTGATCACGCAGGTCCTTGCCGTTCTTGCCCTTCGCGCTCCCAACGTCGTCCGGCGTGTACACTCCGAACAGTGCCGTGGCATCATCGAAGGCGTCCTGTGCCGCCGTCGGATCCGCGCCGTTCAGGGATTTCAGCTCCGATCAACTCGATGTTGTTGCTAGATTGTGATTGAATGTGTCGCAATACTAAGGAAATCCAGCAAAAACGTGCAGTTGTCTATTGACAAACGATCTGAAATGTGATAAACTAGCACCTGTGAACGAGCATGCCCACCCCACGCTGATCGTCGAAAGGCGCGACGCCATCGCCGGCCTGGTGGTACAAGAAGGTGCTGCCCGGGTGTCGGAGTTGGCGGAGCGGTTTGACGTCAGCCCTGCCACGGTGCGGCGCGACCTGGAGACCTTGGAGGATCGTGGTACGTTGAGGCGGGTCCACGGTGGTGCCGTGGCGGTCGAGAGGGATCGAGAGGTTGGGCAGACTTCCCCCGCACCGTCGTCTCAGGGCTCCTCCTCCCGATCTGCCCAGGCTGTGCGCATGGGTGAAGCTGTGGTGGACATGATTGCTGGCGGGGAGACCATCTTCCTGGGGCCAGGCGCGCTCTGCCTGGAGGTCGCTCGCAGCCTGCAGGGACACGGTCGCGTCACGGTCGTCACCAACGGGCTGGAGATCGCTCATTGGCTGGCCACGCATACCGAACATCGTCTGATCATCACCGGGGGGCAGGTGGAGGACCGGGATCTGGCCCTGGTGGGACGGTTGGTCCGCGACGCCCTCTCGAGCTTGCGAGCGGATCGGGTGATCTTGGAGCTCGGTGGCGTGAGCGCCGTGGAGGGCTTGACGCAGGATAGTCTTCCGCAGGCGGAGATTGCACGGGTCCTGTTGGAGACGGGCTCGAAGATTGTGGTCGTGGTGCCTCCAGAGCGGGTGGGACGGGTGGCGGCGGCGCCCGTGGGTCCAATCACCAGCGCGGATGCTGTGGTGACATCCCGGGAGGCTCCTTCGGCATATTTATGGGACCTCAGTGAGGTAGGCGTAGAGATTGTTCTGGCGTAATTGTCCTTCTGGAATAGGCCATCAAGAGTAAAAGGAGTAAATGAAATGGCAAGCGTAACCTACAAGCACGTGTACAAGCGGTTCGGCGATGTCGTGGCGGTCAACGATCTCGATATTCATATCGAGGACAAGGAGTTCTTGGTCTTCGTTGGCCCCTCGGGCTGCGGCAAGTCCACCAGTCTGCGACTGTTGGCCGGCCTGGATGAGATCAGCGATGGGGAGATCTTGATCGGCGATCGCGTGGTCAACGATGTGCCGCCCAAGGATCGGGACATCGCGATGGTCTTCCAGTCCTACGCGCTGTACCCTCACATGGACGTCTACGACAACATGGCCTTTGGGCTGAAGCTGCGCGGGACGCCCAAGCAGGAGATTCAGCAGCGGGTGGAGAAGGCTGCGGATATCCTGGGCATCCATAACCTGCTCGACCGGAAGCCCAAGCAGCTTTCCGGTGGTCAGCGGCAGCGCGTGGCGGTGGGCCGCGCCATCGTTCGAGAGCCGAACGTCTTCCTGATGGACGAGCCTCTTTCCAACCTGGATGCGAAGCTGCGCGTGCAGGCTCGCGCCGAGATCAGCAAGCTCCATCAGCGCCTGGAGACCACGTTCATCTACGTGACCCACGACCAGGTCGAGGCGATGACGATGGGCACCCGCATCGCTGTGCTCAACGACGGCATCTTGCAGCAGATCGATACGCCGCAGAATCTGTACGACTATCCGGCCAACATCTTCGTGGCTGGCTTCATCGGCAGCCCGGCGATGAACTTCTTCGACGGCGAGCTGGTGGAGCATGACGGCAGGGTCGCTGTGAAGACCAACGAGTTCCTGCTGACTGTCCCCGAGGAGAAGGAGGACGTGTACCGACCGCATCTGGGCGAGAACATCGTGTTCGGCGTCCGGCCGGAGGACATCCACGATCCTGATTTCGCTCCCCCTGACATCTCTCAGCAGTTGGTGGAGGCGGAGGTGGACGTCACGGAGCTGATGGGCGACGAGGTGGTCGTCTACCTGAAGTCGCGAGACACGGAGTTCCTGGGCCGCTTCGATCCTCGAACCGAGGCCAAGGTGGGGAAGAAGATGTCCGCGGCCTTCAATATGGACCGCATGCACATCTTCGACAAGACCACGGAGAAGGCGATTCGATAACCCGGTCAGCAGAGCGCTGACTCTGTAGGAACGGCTTTAGCCGTTGAAAGCATAAGTAGAGGGACTGAAGTCGCCCCTACGACATGGGGACGGGCCTGGGGAGTTGGTGCCGCCCGTCGTAGTGGCGACTTCGGTTGTTTGGATGAAAGGAGCGATCATGGCCGACCTGGAACTGATGAGGAGTCTGGCACAAGAGGAAGAGACCAAGATCATCATGATCATACTGGATGGGCTAGGCGGGTTGCCGATGACGCCCGAAGGCCCTACCGAGCTGGAGGCAGCCAACACCCCCCATCTCGATGCGCTGGCCGCTCGCTCGATCTGCGGCCTCAGCACCGCTGTGAGCCCGGGAGTTACGCCGGGCAGCGGACCTGGGCACCTCAGCCTGTTTGGCTACGACCCGATTGAGTGTTTGGTGAAGCGGGGTGTGCTGTCGGCTTTGGGTATCGGCTTCGACCTGCAGCCGGGGGACGTCGCGGCGCGCGGCAACTTCTGCAGCGTCGACCCCGAGTCGGGCGCGATCACGGATCGACGCGCGGGACGCATCGGCTCTGAGCTGGGGGCGCGGCTGTGTGAGAAGCTCAACGATGTTCAACTGCCGGAGGTAGAGCAAATCTTCGTTAAGCCGGTGAAGGAGTACCGTTTCACGCTCATCCTGCGGGGTGAGGGCCTGGAGGATGGTCTGACCGATACAGATCCTCAGGAAACGGGCGTGCCGCCCCTGCCGGTCAAGGCGACGCGGCCGGAGGCGGAGGAGACGGCCGAGCTTGTCAACAGGTGGCTGGACAAGGCCCGCGACGTCCTGGCTGCTGATGCGGAGGAACACGACCATCCAGCGAACAGCTGCAACTTGCGCGGCCTATCCAAGGAGCCGGGCCTGCCCAAGATGCCCGAGATCTACAAGCTGCGCTGCGGGGCCATCGCCACCTACCCCATGTACCGCGGCGTAGCCAAGCTGCTGGGCATGGACATTCTGCAGACGGGCAGCACCATCGAGGACGAGGTTGAGACGTTGAGGGAGCACTGGGATGGCTACGACTACTTCTTCTTCCACGTCAAGAAGACCGACAGTCGCGGTGAGGACGGCGACTTCGACGCCAAAGCGGCTGTGATCGAGCACTTCGATGAGGTTCTACCGGATATCCTGGGGCTGGAGCCAGATGTGGTGATCATCACCGGCGATCATTCCACCCCGGCGCTCTGGAAGGCCCACAGCTGGCACGAGCTGCCGGTGCTTCTCTGGTCTCGGTATATCTGCCGGGACGCTGTCATGGCTTTCGGCGAACGACCGTGCATGTCGGGAGGCCTTGGCCACATCAATCACGTGGATCTGATACCGCTGGCCATGGCGAACGCGGGTCGCCTGGCGAAATACGGGGCTTAAGGATCGGCGCTGTGTTGTGGTTGGTTGTTCTGGGTACCCCGTTGACGTTATAGAGCAGCTCCCGCGTCGGGCGCCGTTGTAGACGTTGGGTGTCCGAGAGCATGTCTTGTTGACGTCTGAGCCGTCTGGACCACGATTGGTCCGGGCGGCTCTTTTTCTGGTGCAGCGGCGACGCTCCAGCGAGAGACGGTTGCCCTGGAGCGCAAGCGCTCGCCTGTGCCCCCAGCAGTGACCGAGGCTTCCCCACGGGCGGCTGATTGACAGGCGGTTCCAGTTCTGCTATAGTGAAGGTCCGCCAGATCAAGAGAGGGCTATGGACCAGCGACAAGCATCAGGAGGGCGCGACATGGAGCCGCTGATCTTGGGCGCTCACGAGCTGGGCATCAGACTCAGTGACCACCATCTCGCGGCGTTCGAGACCTGCTACGATGCGTTGGTGGCATGGAACCAGCGCTTCAATTTGACGGCGATCACCGATTGGCAGGGGGTGCTGATCCGGCACTTCCTCGATTCGCTGTCCTGCCTCAAGGCCATCCCTCAGGGAGAACTGGCGGCGGGGGCTAAGGTGATCGACGTCGGAACAGGTGCCGGCTATCCGGGGATACCGCTGAAGATCGTCTGTCCCGGTATGCGGCTGACGCTGCTGGAGGCCACTCAGAAGAAGGTCACCTTCCTGGAGCACCTGATCGACGCCTTGCAGCTGGAGCACGTGCATGCCATCCACGCCCGCTCGGAACAGTTGGGCCAAGATCCAGCCTTTCGTGAGCAGTACGATTGGGCCGTGGCTCGCGCCGTGGCCAAGATGCCGACCTTGGTCGAGTATCTGTTGCCTTTAGCTCGCGTAGGCGGGGCGACCCTGGCACAGAAGGGCGAGGACGCCGTGGCCGAGGTACACGAAGCTGAGCATGCGATCTCCACGCTGGGTGGCGCGGTGCGCCAGCTGGTGCCGGTTGAGCTACGTGGCTTGGCCGAGACCCGTTATTTGGTGGTTGTGGACAAGATAGCGCCATCGCCGCAGAAGTACCCGCGTCGGCCCGGGATGCCCAAGAAACGGCCGATAGACATAGACTAGCGACCCCGTCGGTCAGCTCGCCTCCCTGGGTCCCTCGGGGTGGATGAGCCCCCCTCTTACCTCCCAGGTCACGGCCTGTTCCAAGAAGGGAGCGCTGAACATCTCCGGATCCGTGGCGGTGAGGATGGCTTGTTCTACGCCGTTGATGTGCTCCAGGAGGTAGGCGCGGCGGGTCCTGTCGAGCTCTGCCAGGACCTCGTCGAGAAGAAGAACGGGGTTCTCCTGTGTCTGTTTGTTCATCCATCTCAGTTCGGCGAGTTTCAGCGATAACACCGCTGTGCGCTGTTGCCCTCGCGAGCCGTAGGTGCCCAGGTCGACCTCGTGGGTGCCGAGCGCCGGGCTGCCGGCGATGAAACGGATGTCATCCCGGTGAGGGCCGAAGACGGTCACCCCACGCGCGATCTCCTCAGACCGCCGCTCAAGCAGCGCTTGGTGGTAAATATCCACCAACTGCTCGACGCTGAACGTCTGGGCGAGCCTCTCCTCGTTCCGCAGGTCCATGCCCACCTGTGCCTTCAGGGCGGGCGGCGTGGATGGATCGAAGTTGGGGTCATAATCGAGCCGCAGCCATTCCCCATCTCCCGTCAGGCGCTCGTGGATGCGCTTGACGCGCACCGAGAGGTCGTCAAGAAAGGCGCGTCGTTGGCTGGCAATGGTCACTCCGTTCCGCGCCAGTACTCTCTCGAAGGGCTCCAGTTGAGCTGGGTTTCCTCCTTGGTCCCGCACGTGCCGCAATGCCGCGTTGCGCTGACGCAGGGCCTTGGTGTAACGGTTCAGGGCTTCACTGTACGCCTCGTTCACCTGGGATAGAGCGTCGTTCATGTAGCGCCGACGACCCGAGGGCGATCCAGCGACCAGGTCGACGTGCTGGGGCGTGAACAGGACCACGTTGAGTTTCTCGCTCAGGCTCGACTGTCGCTTCCGCGCTCGGTCGATGCGGACAGTCTTCTGCAACCGCTCGGTGCCGTTCGTCAGCGTGCGCTTCTCCAGGGCGATCTCCAACTCCATGGTGCCGCCTCCCCGCTCGATCTCCGCCCAGATACGGGCGTAGGGAAGGCCCTCTGCCTCGGCCTGCCAACGAATCAGCTCTCGGTCGGAGCCGGTCAGGGGCGAGGAGCCCGTGGCGAGGAGATAGATGGCCTCCAAGAGGCTGGTCTTGCCCTGGGCGTTGCCACCGTAGAGGAGCAGGGGCTCCTCAGGTAGCGTCAGCTCTAGACGTGCGTAGTTGCGGAAGTTGGTCAAGCTGAGGTAGCGGATGCGCATAGCTCTATTGTACAACGAGAGCGACGAGGGGGAAAGGTCGGCGGTGGATGGGCGACGGATGCCGTCTGGCGTCTGCGCAGTTCTACGGCCGGGCGAACTCGACGACGACCATACGGTGGTCGGAGGCCAGCGACTCGCTCACTTGTGCGTCCCTTGCATCCAACCCGCGGGCCCAGACGAAGTCGATTCGCTCTACTGGATTGATGGCTGGGGATGTAGGGGCTCCATCAAGCCCGGCCGCGGCGAAGGGGTCGACGAAGCCCGCTCTTTGAATCGTTTCGTAGGTGGGCGACCCTGGCGTCGCGTTGAAATCGCCGCCGAGGACGGCCGGGGCGGCATCGCCGATGATGCTCAGCGCGTCTTGCAGCTGGCGCGCCCGTTCGTCGGGCTCCAGCCCGAGCCACGTCGCGTACGCGTCCAACAGGGGTTCGGCATCGATGGCTTCCCCTGCGCTCGGTGCAGGCGTGCCCAGCCGAACCCGGGCGTGGACGATAGCCGTCTGCTCAAGCTCACTGGTAAGCTGTGCCGTGTCGCTATCCGTGATGGGGAAACGGGAGAGGAGGGCCACCCCTGAGAGCTCCTCCAGCGCCGGCCCAAACACCTGCTGCATGCCGAGTCGTCGCGCCAGCCACAACGCGTCATCCACGCCATAGCTGGTGATGCGACCGGCGTCCACCTCCTGGAGCATGACGATGTCAGCCCCGCTTTGATCGATGGTACGGGCCTGTTCCTCCAAGCTGAAGCGCCACTCGCTGTCGTAGCCGTAGTGAATGTTGTAGGTACCGACGCGAAATGAATCGCTTGCTTCTGGTGGTTCCGGAGCTCGGCCTGGCAGAGCAAAAACGGTGGTAAGGAGCAGGGTGATAGCTGCAGCTGCCCAAGACAACGATCTCAGATGCTGGTTGGAGGGTCGTGGGACGGACGATCGTGGCCTCAGGGCGGGAAGGAGTAGCACGACGATGGCCAGCAGGAAGACGTAGTCGCCCTTGTCCCGGAAGAAGGCCATGGTATAGGGGTAGGTAAAGGCAAAAGTCAGTGCCACATGGAGGACTAGGAAGAACAGCACCCCCAGGACAAAGGAAAGGCGAGGTCGTCCAGCGTCGCTCGGCTGGGCCAACTTCCACACCGAGGAGACAAACGAGAACTGAGCTAGAAGCATAGGCGCCAGGATGGCAAGCTGATAGAACGCGTGATCGGTCACCCACCCTAGCAAGAGCGTCATAGCGAAGAGCGCAAACCCACCCCATTGCGCCGCGGGGAGAAGGGATAGGAGCGTGGCCGCCATCAAGAGGGGGGCCACGAGGGCGTAGTCCGCCCCTGTCCAACGGGCCAGGGTGTTGGGAAAGCCGAGGAGGGAGGTCTCCAGGAAGAGCAGTGCGCCCAGCGACAGTCCACTCGCCAGGCTGATGCCGCCTCCGTCGCCCAGATCTGCCTGGGGCTCACACCGAGAGAACAGCAACCAGGCGACTGCGCAGGTGACCAGCGACAGCACGGCCTGCACGGGCAGCCACCAGGCACGGAGCGATATGTCGTACGTGTTGCCAGCCGCCCGCAGTAGCTGCCCGATGACGAAGGCAAACACCAGAGCTGTTGCGAAGGTCTGCGGCTGTCGGCGCAAGAGCATGGCGGCGTAGGTCTCCGCGGCCGCGATCACCAGCAGCGCGGTCCATAACCGGAGGCCGGGCCGGTTGATGGTCAACACGGTGCGAGCCAACGCGGCGATGAGGACCGTGAGCAGACAGCTCAGGCTCTCCTTACGACGAGGCATTAAGAGGGGGGCGAGGAAGGCCGCAAGGACGCAGATCACGACCGCGCTCAGCTCGATGACTCCCAGGGTCCCGGCGAAGACGACGTCATAGATGAGGCCGAACAGGGTCGAGAGGAGGGTCCGCAGAGCCTGGAGCAGGAACAGAAGAACCGCGGTAGCCTCCATGTTGCGTAGCAGTCGCCGGTCAGGCATCGCGCCCCATGTCCGTGAGAGCCCGGGCGATGCGGGACGCGACGCGGGCGTTGTTGATCAGCAAGGCTTGGTTGGCGCGCTGAGCCCTGCCGTCGGTCAAAGCGACGATCCGCGCCAGGAGGAACGGCGTCAGATCCTTGCCCCTGATGCCTGCTTTCTCGGCTTCCTCTGTCGCCAACGAGATAGCCTCCTCCGCCTCATCGCGCGGCAGGGCCGCGCTCTCGGGCACGGGTACGCAGATCAGCAGCGCGGCCGGCAGTCCCAGCTCCTTCCTGGCACGCGCCAGTCGGGCTACGTCCTCCGGCGAGGCCGCGGCGACGCCAGCCCTCAGTCCCGATCGCCGGCTGTAGAAGGCCGGGAAGGCCTCCGTCCTATAGCCTACCACCGGGACGCCCTCGGTCTCCAGACGCTCCAGCGTACGGGGCAGGTCCAGGATCGCCTTGGCCCCCGAACAGACGACCGTGATAGGAATCGACCCCAATGCGGTCAGGTCGGCGGAGACGTCCTCGGGGTGTCCGCGATGCACGCCGCCGATGCCACCTGTGGCGAACACGTCAATGCCAGCGCGCTGGGACAGATGCATGGTTGCTGCCACGGTGGTGCCACCGCTGAGGCCTTGGGCTAGGGCCGCGGGTAGATCCCGCAGGCTGATCTTGCGCGGTGGCGCGTTCGGGGCGCGGTCATGGTCGGCGGACCTGGCGAGATGGCTCATTTCGTCGTCCGAGAGCCCGATCTGGGGTGCGCCATCGAGCACGGCGATGGTGGCTGGCAACGCGCCCTCTTTGCGAACCACGGCCTCCATGTGCCGGGGGATCTCTAGGTTGGCGGGGTAGCTGAGGCCGTGGGTGATGAGCGCTGATTCCAGGGCGACGACGGGCTGTCGACGTTCCAGGGCCTCGGCGATAGCTGACTTGACGTGCACCGAACTCACACCTATGTTCAGCCCAGCAGCTGGGCAGCCAGCTGGGCGTAGACGCCGGCGGCAGCGTAGACGTCGTCCAGGCGAACGTGCTCGTCAGCTGTATGCGCAAGGTCCTCCTCGCCCGGTCCGAAGCCGACGGTCGGGATGTTGGCCTGCCCGGCTGTATAGACACCCTCCGTCGAGAAGCCCCAGCACGTCACCTGAGGCCGACGTTTGAGCTGCGTTTGGGCAGCCCCCACGGTCGCCTGGACGAGGGGATGGTCGCTGGCGATCACCCAGGCTGGGTAGAACGCCCGCGCCTGGCATGGGTATCCCGTGTAGCTGTCGGCATGATAGTCGGTCACCGAAACGTCGGCGTTGACGTTCTCGCGGGCGATGACCCTTTGCACCTCCGATACCGCCTTCATCTCATTTTCGCCCAGCGTCAGCCGACGATCAATGATCAGGGCACAGCGGTCAGGCACAGCGTTGCGGCTGCCTGCGGTAGAGGAGATGTCGGTCACAGCCAGCGTCCCGGGGCCGAGGAAATCGTCCTCTCCAAGCTGTTCGGCCAGCAGCTCGAGACCGAAGACAAGGCGCGCCGCGATATAGATGGCGTTCTCGCCGAGCCGGGGGCTGGCGGCATGGGCCGATTTGCCGTGAGCAACGACGCGCATCTCCAAGCGTCCTCGCTGTCCGCGACTGACATTGAGATTGGTCGGTTCGCCCAGGATCACCCAGTCCGGTCGAAGCCCGCTTTCTTCCATCAACACACGTGTCCCCAACCCTTCGCACTCCTCCTCCTGAACGACGCATGCGACTACCACGTTGCCCCGCAACGGTCCCTCGGCGTCACGGAGCAGCTTGGCGCCATAGACCATCGCCGCCAAGCCCCCCTTCATGTCGGAGGAGCCGAGGCCGTAGAGGATGCCATCATTCACTTCGGCCTCGAACGGATCACGGGTCCACGAATCCGGCGCGCTGACGCGCACGGTATCCATATGGGCGTTCAGCATGAGCGTTGGCCCCCGGGCCGGGCCGATGCGACCGACGACGTTGCCGATGGCATCGGTTTCAACGTCAGCGAAGCCGAGGTCCTCCATCTCCCGGACGATGCGCTCCGCTACCGCGCCCTCCTGACATGATGGGCTGGGGATGCGGATCAGATCGCGGAGAAACGTCAGTAGATTGTCTCGATCGCGGGTGGACAGTTTTGATGGTTTCATGGTTCGTTTCGCGTCCAAGATGTCTTGCCGTTCGTGTATGACTAGATGATACTACGAGACAGATGGACAGACAAGCGGCACCACGCCAAGCGCGTCTGGGCCAGGCGGAGGGTTGTCTTCGGAGCACGTCGACTTGACATCAGGCGTTCACGTGCTATCATAGTTGTTGTCGATTGAATTGGGATAGGTCGTGCAAGTGGAATCGAATGCACCCCCCGAGCCTAGATGCGGCCGTCGTTTGAGCGCATGTGGTTTGCGCTCCTGGTCGAAGCCGCACTGGGTGATCGGAGGGTGTTTTTTTTGGCGAGCAGTCCTTTACTATAGGATATAGGAGTTTGAGATGGATAATTGCTTGAGAATCGTTCCCCTGGGAGGCCTGGGGGAAGTTGGCAAGAACATGATGAGTATTGAGTACGGTGAGGATATCTTGATCGTGGATGTGGGGATGATGTTCCCAACCACGGGCATGTTAGGCATTGACTATATCCTCCCGGATTGGGGTTATCTGCAAGACAAGAAAGAACGCGTGCGTGCGGCTATCATCACGCACGGCCATATGGACCACATTGGGGCGCTGTCTCACTTCCTGGAGGAGTTTAGTGTCCCGGTGTACGCCACGCGGCTGACGCGTGGATTGATTGAGGTGCAGCTTGGGCAGCGAGACATGTTGAAGCATGCCACGCTCCACACGATGTCGCCTCGGGATGAGTTTGATATTGGGCCGTTCACGATCGAGCCGTATCACGTCTGTCACTCGATCCCAGACACGGTGGGCCTGGGCATCACGACGCCGGAAGGGTTGATTGTGCACAGCGGCGACTTCAAGTTTGACCATACACCGGTCGATGGTTGGCCCACCGACTACGCCAAGTTGGCGGAATTCACGGGACGTGGTGTGCTGGTGCTGCTGTCGGATAGCACGAACGCGGACACACCCGGTAGGACAGCCTCCGAGGCGGCGCTATACGATGCGTTTCACCACATCATGCGCGAGGCTCCCGGACGGTTGATCGTGGCTACGTTCGCCTCGCTGATCTCGCGGGTCCAGCAGGTGGTGGACGTCGCGGCGGAGTACAACAGGAAGATCGCCGTTGCGGGCAGGAGCATGGTCAACAATACGGCCATGGCCCGTGAGCTGGGTTATCTCGATATCCCGGATGAGATGATGGTCGATCTTCGCGACGTTGATAAGCTGCCGCCCGACCAGGTCGTGATTATGGCCACCGGCGCTCAAGGTGAGCCCATGGCGGTGTTGAATCGCCTGGCTACAGGACGCCATCACTGGCTGAGCATCCAGCAGGACGACACCGTGGTCCTCTCCTCGCACACGATTCCAGGCAACGAGGAGATGATCCACGAAGTGATCAACCGCCTGTACCAGAGAGGTGCCGATGTCTACTACGATCCCATCGCGCAGGTGCACGTGTCGGGCCATGCGAGCCAGGAAGAGCAGAAGACGCTGATCAATATGCTGCAGCCCCGCTATTTCGTGCCCATTCATGGCGAGTTGCGCCACCTGAAGCAACATGCCAAGATCGCCGCTTCCCTGGGGATTCCGAAGGAGAATATCGCCGCGATAGAGAACGGCTACACGTTGAGTTTCAAGGACGGGGATCTGGAGATTGGGCAGCGCGTACCGGGTGGGTACGTCTACGTCGACGGGACGATGGTGGGAGAGATCGGGCCGCGAGTGATACGACAGCGAGGGGAGCTGGGAGAAGCGGGCTTCGTGACCGCCGTCGTGCCCTTTAACCCGCGGACGGGCCGGGCGAGTGGTCAACCGCGGATCATCACCAGAGGCTTTGTGTTCAGGCCCGAGGCAGAGGATCTGCTGACAAGAGCACAGGACGTGGTGCGGTCAGCGGCGATGGTCTCCCCGGGAACGAAGCCGGCCGAGGTTGAGAAGAACATCGAGCGTGCTTTGTCGAACTTCTTCCACCGCGAGACGAGGCGCGACCCGCTGGTCACCGCAGCTGTGATGGATATAACGTGAGCGCGTCCCCTGACGCCGTAGCGTGAAGGGCTAAGGGCGAGTAGTTACTCTCAGGTCTTCCTAGGGGTCCCTCACCGCTTCTTCTGGTCTGTGGAGGGAACCCGAACACCCGCGCCGCCCGGTCTGATTGCTGGGTAGCTCGGGTGTCTCCGACTCGGGTGGTGGAAGTCTAGAAGAGACGTCTGCGTGGGAAGAGAGAAGGGCCGGGTCTTCCCTCTACTTCACCCACCCAGGTGGGCTTCGACGACTAAGTTGGGGCTGACAGCAGTCTCAAACGTGCTGCCCTGCAGATCGCCGTACAGGGTGACCGCCTCAAAACCAGCACCGACCAGCGCCTGCCTTAGTTCCTCCACGGTCAGCGGGCGCAGGCGCGTGGACGTCACCTGTTGGCTCCATGGCTCGCCTTTCTCTCGCTGCAGCTGAACCACACTGAAGGTGAGCAGCCCGTCGGGCTCGAAGTCATAGAAGCGCAAGAAAAGCCACTCTCTGTTGCCCTCTTTGTACGTTTGCGGGGGCATCCACCGATCACGACGGGCCAACACAGGCTCAAAATTGCGGTTCTGGATCAATAGCAGCCCGCCGGGGCGCAGACAAGCAGCAAAGTCTTCCACGGTCACCGCCAGGTCCTCCAGCGTCAGGACGTGAGGCAGCGAGTTGCCGAGGCAGAGGATGGCATCGAAGCCTCCCCCTATCGTCGCAGGGGATGAGGCCGAGATGAGGCTCTCCGCCAAGTGTCCAAACCCCGCCACGGCGAACCGCACGTCCACGCCTGCTTGGGCTGCGTTGTCTTGGGCTTGCTCGATCATACCCTCGCTGGCGTCGCTGCTCACCACCTCGTACCCTCGCTCAGCCAGCGCGATGGCGTGCATACCGGTGCCACAGGCCGTGTCGAGCACCCGATGTGCGCCGACCGCCTGCAGCTTTCGCTCGAGGAACGGGAGTTCCACGGCCAGCCGGCTCTCCCAGTCTACGAAGCGGTCGTAGTTCGTGCTGAAGTCGTCGTACATCGTCATACAACCAACAACGCCATGTCGCGAGCGAAGAGGCCCAGCCGATCGCCGTCGCGCAAGTGGGTGTCCAATCCTGCTCCCTGGACCTGCTGATACTTCAGCCACGGCGCCATAGAATTATGGGTGGTAAGAATGGCGCCATTCAGGAAGACGTGATAGGCCTCGTCGGGCGCGATGCCTGCCCGCTCCAGGGCCGTTCTCACTGTCTCCTTGGGCTGCGGATCCAGGCGCACCACGCTCTGCCCGCTGGCGCGGGTGTCGGAGGCGTGGCGGCGCAGCTTACCGTATAGATGCACTTCAACCATGGCTATGTCTCCCAGAGAGCGTTTTTCATCCGTGGATGAGCTGCGGCAGACAGCCTGTGCAGACCCAGAGGCTCTCGCCAGCCTTGCGACACGGCATCAACACCCGACTATCCTCGCCCTCTCCGCAGACGTGGCAGGTCTGCTCCATGTAGGTATCGCTGCGCTCTGCCATCTTCTGCTCGGCAGCGTGCTCGTCGAAGGCGGGGGCCTCGCGCACCTCGATGCTCAGCGCCCCGGTGGGGCAGACGCCGATGCAGAACCCGGCACCGTCGCACAGCTCCTCGCGCACCACGCGCGCTGTGCCGTCCACCATCTGGATGGCGCCCTCGGCGCAGGGCGTGACGCAGGCGCCACAGCCGTTACATAGCTCCTGGTCGATGCGCACGATTTGGCGCCTGACGGTTGGACGTGTCTTACTCCCTATTTCTTCTACCATAACCCAGCCTTCACTCACGCTTTGTCTGCTCCTCGCAATAGACACTGGCTTTAGTTCTGGACCATGATACCGGGGAAAGGACGAACTGTCTGTGATGAAAGTCGCATTGGGCACAGTGCCTGTGGCTTCCCAGACGTTCTCTACGTTCGTGCGGACCAGTCAAGGTTCCTCCCTCGGACATGCATCGGTGCAGGCCTCGCAGATACGATCTCGAGGGTCCGCTCTATTCTGTGCGTGGAGCATACCACCTGAGCGGTCGTGCGTCTTCGACTTTGGTCGAACTCAGCTAGTTTTCGTCAATCGATCATCGCCTTGGACCTCAAGCCGTCACGGTCAAGGATCTGGATCTGATGTCGCTGCACCTCGATTAGCCCCTCTCGGGCCAGCTGGTGGAGTGCACGGTTGAGGACGTCGAGCACGGTGCCCAGCCGGGCGGCCAGCTCCGCCTGCGTTGCCCAGCGCTGGCGGTGCAGGGTCTGCTCGTCGGCGCGCTCGAGCAGAAGTCTCGCTAGCCGGGCCTCGACGGTTCGCAGCGAGAGATCTTCTACCAGGGAGACTAGGTGGAGCACCCGATGGGCCATACTCTGCACCACGTGTTGCGCCAGTCGCGGGTAGTCCTCGAGCAGTCTCAGGATGACGTCTCGGTCGATCATCCAGATCGTCGTCGGTGCCAGGGTGACCGCGGTGGCCGGGTTGTGAGCTCTGGCGAAGACCCCAATCTCGTTCACGACCTCGCCGGGACCCACGAACCGTAGCACCTGTTCGCGCCCTTCCGGGGATGTCTTCACTGCCTTCAGCCAGCCGTCCTCGACCACGTAGAGTCCGTCACAGGGATCTCCCTCCAGGAAGACGACTTGATCGGCTTCGTAGGTGCGCCGCACAGCGGCCTGGACGATAGCTTGCATGGTGGAGGCCTCTAGATCGGCGAGATATGACACCGCCGATAGCGTCTCAGCTGCCGCTTGTGGAGCGCCCGTTCTTGCCATCGTCTTCCTTTTCCTAGGAACCGGTTGGATTTCTGCTATCAGTCATATCTACGTCCGCAAGGGATCTCCCTGGGTGCGGACGTTCGTCACGATCCCAAGCGTCAACCGTCGGCTCACGGGCTCACGCCTGGCCCCTGTTCATCCTGGCGGGTCGGGCACCTCGGGCAGCACGCCTATCTCGCCCAGCCTGGAGACGACCTGAGGCCAATCCTGCCGCCGCACCAGGGCTGCCGTGGGGCCGATGCGCTCCTCGATCAGTCGAGCCAGGCGTGGGGAGGAGGTGACGTGATCCATCAGATCCGCGTCGGACAGCCTCAGCAGCACCACGCGCTCCAGGCTGGCCTCGGTCCCGTGAGCGTTCCACCGGTTCAACGCCTTCTCCAGCGGTTGCGGAAGGGGCGCCTCGGTGATCTCCTGAAGAAACTCAAGCACGCGGGGGATGGAGATGCCCTGTTGACGTGCGCGCTCAAGAGATGTCGGGGTCAACCGATAGACGTCATGGTCACCGCTTGCCACCCAATCCGCCACCCGGGCAAGCTGGAAGCGCTCGTAGCGACGGGGCGCCGGCGCGGAGACCCTGAATCCGGGGCGCAGACGCGATGAATGTGGCGTGGGTGGCGGCGGCGGGTCCGCTAGATCGAGGAAAGCTGCCCCACTTTGGCTCAGGCGGAAAGCATAGGGAGCCTGGTCACGCTCTTCCGCTCCAAGGTCGACGAGGCCAAGCCAGGCCATCGGTTTGGTGATCAGGTAGCGGATCAGACGCCCCTCGACCGCATCCCAGCTCTCGAAGCCCGAGAGATAGGCCCCGGTCTCCTGATCTCGGATGTACCAGGTGTCGTAGTCGCCAGCGGGCCGCTGGAAGTCGGGGTCGACCTGCTTGACCGCAGCCACGAACGCGCTGAGCTCATACCACGTGGTCGGCTTGCAGGCCCTCAGGTGCTGAAGGATCGCTTGCCGCGCCAGGATCGGATCGTTGCGCCAGGCACCGGTGTCCTCTGGCTGAAGGCCGGGGACGTGAAAGAGGTCGTTCCACGTCGGGTCATCGCGCCAGGCTGCGGCCATATCAGACCGCTGGCGGAAGCTGTCGCTCTGGAGCCAGGTGGTGACGGTCTCAGGTTCTAGACGCAGCTGATCCTTCTCATCGCTGGTGACCCATCCAATAGGAAAAACCAGGTGGCGCAAGAACGCGAACCGCTGTTCATCTCGAACGCGCAGGCGCGCCAACAGGCGCTGTCTGTGCTTCTCCAACCAGCGGTGCTCACGGTCCAGTCGTGGTCGCTGATTCTGAACGTAGGCCAACAGCGTACAAGCGTCGTCCAGCAGCAGAGCGTCCTCCGAAGAGATGCGGCTCGGCGCGGCGACGGATTCGAGCGCGATGCCGGGCTGGGTGTCCTCCGGCGCTGGAAGATGCTCTTGGATCTCGGGGGGGATTGAGACGGCCTCGTACGCGCCGTCGGGGCCCTGTTCGAAGCTCAGGAAAAGAAGGCCGCGGTACCAGAGCCCCTCGGCTGGGGAGGTGGGGTCCTCCCAAGGGTGATCTCGTTCCATACGGCCCGGACCCATAGCGCGTATCTCGCCCCACTCTCGAGCGAAGACTTGCCTCGGCATACGTCCGTCGGAGGCGAGCAGCGCGTGCAGCGCTCCGCGCTGATCGGCCGACAGCCGCGCTAGGGCTCGCTCGATGGCCTTAGGGTCGGCCATCGCGTCGGTCAACTCGAGCGCCACGTCCCGCTGGCGGTTGGTTGCCAGCGGGATGTCCCAGAAGCTAGCGATGGCACGGAGATGTACCAGATACGTATCCAACAAGCTCTGACGCAGAAGAGGCATGGTGCCCCTATTATACAACGAGGGATGGCGAATGGAAAAACGACCTTCAGTGCCAAGGGTTGTCTTCGGCCCGTGCAGTTTGCGCAATCGCATAAGGGGGCTATAATGCGTCGATGAAGCTCCATTTCTGTCAGTGACAAGGAGTGTGGTAATGAATGACGATCGACGCCCGATGCAGGTGTCGCAAGACGACGGTGTTGCAGTCCTAGCCTGGCTCAAAGATGCTGTGCGGCAGCTGCGGCTGGCGTGGCGGCTGTTCCGGGATGGTCGGGTGCCACTGTGGACCAAGATCTTGCCTCCAGCGGCGCTGGCCTACGTGATCTCTCCGATCGACATCCTCTCGGACTTTCCGCCTATGGGCCTTAACCAGCTGGATGATGTAGCTGTCCTCCTGCTGGGTCTCAAGCTGTTCATCGAGCTGGCGCCGCCTGATGTGGTGCGCGAGCACTTGCAGGATCTGGGCGCAAGAATCGAGGAATGGCGGGTGGTGGATGGGGACGAGCCCCGGGTAGTCGAAGGTCGATACGAGATTCGGGAGCCGGAGACGCGCGATCAGGAGACGTAGATGTCACCCCACGGGTTCTTCGGCAAGGTGCTTATCGTTGATCTCTCACGGGGCCGGATCGAGAATCATTCGCTCCCCCCGGCGATCTATCGGCAGGTCCTGGGCGGCTATGGGCTGGGGGCACGATTGCTGTACGACTGGATGCCCCCCCATGCTGATCCCCTTGGTCCGGATAACGTCCTTGGCTTCATCCCCGGCCTGCTGACCGGGGCCGGCGTGCTGTTCGGTGGGCGGTTCATGGTGGTAGGGAAGTCGCCTCTGACCGGGGGTTGGGGCGATGCCAACTGCGGTGGACATTTCGGCCCGGTCTTGCGCTCCGCTGGCCTCGACGGGCTCTTCTTCACCGGCGTCTCCGAGGAGCCCGTCTATTTGGTGATCGATGGCGATGAGGTGGCGCTCAAAGACGCCAGTCATCTCTGGGGCCTGGAGACGGTGGAGACGGAACAGCGGCTCAAGGAGGACGTAGGGCGGGGCGCTGAGGTGGTGTCCATCGGTCCTGCGGGAGAGAGTCGGTCGCTGATTGCTGCCATCATCACCGACGGAGGTCGGGCGGCGGCGCGCTCTGGACTCGCTGCCGTCATGGGCGCCAAGCGGCTCAAGGCCGTCGTGGTACGTGGCCGAGAGCGCCTTCCGATCCGCGACAAGGAGGCTCTGACCCGTCTCAGCCGTGAGTATGGACGCATTTTTCAGAGGGATCCCTCCCCCCTGTCCCCGCTCCTCTTCCGTCTCACCAAGACCCTCGCACCTCTCCTACGGCTATTGCGCATCAAGCCTTCGGGACCCGTGGACGCGATCATCCATCTGTACCGGAAGTACGGCACCAGCGGTGCCACCGCCCTCACGACGGAGGTAGGCGATGCGCCGATCTGGAACTGGCGTGGGGTCGCGGCCCGGGATTTTCCGCTCAGTCGCAGCGTGAGGATCAGCGACGAGGCAGTGATAGAGCATAAGCTGCGCAGCTACGGCTGTCGCTACTGCCCCGTGAGGTGCGGCGGCATTGTCGGCGTCGACGGCGGCAGCAGCGGCGCGGTCGAGGAGGCACACAAACCTGAATATGAGACGCTGGCTGCCTTCGGCCCCCTGCTGCTCAACGACGACCTAGAGGCTATCGTCAAGATCAACACTCTGTGTGACCGCTTTGGGTTGGATACCATCTCCACCGGGGTGACGGTCGCCTTTGCCATCGAGTGTGCGGAGCATGGGCTGATTGACGGGGCGTTGGGCGATGGTCTGACGCTGTCGTGGGGAAACGCGGAGGCGATTGTCGAGCTGGTCGGGCGCATCGCGCGTCGCGATGGCATCGGGGACGTTCTCGCCGACGGCGTGAAGCGGGCGGCCGAGCGGATCGGTGGAGGCGCTGAGGACTTCGCCATGCACGCTGGCGGACAGGAGTTGCCCATGCACGACGCCCGTTACGAGCCGGCATTGGGTCTGGCCTACATGGTCGATGCCACGCCCGGCCGGCATAACACGGCCAACAGTGGCTTCCTTGACTCACCGGGTTTCCGCCATGTCCTTGAGGCCAAAGGGCTCTCCTCGTCCGGTCGTTACGCGTACCATAAGAAGGGAAGGGAGCTTGCCCTGATCAACCGCTACCTTCAGGTGGTCAACTGCGCTGGACTGTGTATGTTCTCACTGATGATGGGTCGGCCTCCAGTGCGCGAATGGTTGAACGCGGCCACCGGCTGGGAGCTGAGCCTGCAGGAGCTGCTTCGCATCGGCCATCGCGTGCAAGTGCTCCGTCATCTCTTCAACCTGCGCGAGGGCATCGGGGTCGGGGACATCTCCTTGCCGTCGCGGGCCAGCGGGCGTTCCCCTCTCGACAAAGGTCCGCTCAGGGGCGTCTCGCTGGACATGGAGGCGATGAAGCGGGACTACTTCCAGGCCATGGGCTACAGTGAGGATGGAGCGCCCACCAGGGACCTGCTGGATTCGCTGGGGTTGACCGGCATCGCGCCCGGTGGTTCTCCTCATTCGGCTTTGTGAGGGGGCGCTGTGACGGGTCAGGATAGGAAGGAGGGTCGCGATGGCTAGGACGCCAGGCATTGACGTTTCCCGCTGGCAGGGAGAGATCAGCTGGGGGCAGGTTGCAGCTGGCGGCTACCGCTTTGCGGCCATTCGTGCCACCTTGGGCAACTACTATACCGACTACCGATTCTACGTCAACTGGGACGGGGCCAGGGAGGCCGGTCTACTGGTGACAGCGTACCACGTGGTGGCGCCCGAAAGACCCGCCGACTCGCAGATGGAACGGTTCTTCGACACACTCGATGGGCGATCGCCCGATCTGCCTTTGGTGCTCGACGTCGAGCTCAGTCGGGGGGTCAGTCCGGAGGACGTTGCAGCGTCCGTCAAGGTCTGCGCCGACGTAATCGAGGAGCAGGAGGGTCGGAAGCCGGTGATCTACACCGCTCGTTGGTTCTGGGACCACAGCGTCCTGGACGCACCTCACTGGCCGGATTACGATCTTTGGGTCGCCAACTACGGGGTTGAAGCCCCCTCGCTGCCTGGGGCTTGGGACAACTGGACCTTGTGGCAGTACTCGGACCATGGGGACGTACCCGGTATCGGTGGCGCGACAGATCTGGACTGGTTCAACGGCAGCTACGACGAGCTGTTGGCGTACGCCGGTGAGGAACCTGTGGTCGAGGAGATGCCCTTAGTCGGTTTGAAGGCTCGCGTCACGGTGGAGTCGCTCGATCTTCGCAGTGGTCCCGGGATGAACTACGGCGATGTCGGGGACTTGTGCCATGGGGACGTGGTGAACGTCGTCTCCTTGTCCGGGGACGATATCTGGATAGAAGTTGAACCGGGGAAATGGGCTCCGCTCCAATCGAGAGGCAAGCGGTACATGGAGCTTGAGTAGCTGAGTGGGCCTTCAAGAATCCCCCCAGTGGCGGATCTTTTGGCAGGCCGAAGATAGGTCAGCTCAAGAGGGGGCGTTCAATCTCCTACGCTTGGTGAATAGCCGGGAGTCGGGCGAAGATTCACCTTTGCTGGCTGAGGCTCTTGACTTCTGATTCAATGAAGGCCTTCACCTGCGACCACTACGCCGTCGCGCTGCCGTCTGGTCATCGTTTCCCGATGGAGAAGTATCGTCTCCTGCGTGAGGCTGTGAAGGGTAGTGGCCTCGTACCACCGGAGGATCTCATCGCCCCCAAGCCGGCGACCGATGCCGAGATCCTCCGGGCGCACGACCGCGCGTACCTCGAGAGGGTCAAGGCGGGACAGCTGACGGACAAGGAAGTACGACGCGTCGGCTTTCCCTGGTCTTTGGAGCTGGTTCGACGTACGCGGTGCTCCGTCGGGGGAACCATTGCCGCCTGCCGGGCCGCTCTGCGGGATGGTCTGGCTGTGAATCTGGCCGGGGGGACCCATCACGCGTTTCGTGACCATGGCCAGGGCTACTGCATCTTCAACGACAGTGTGATAGCCATCCGCACTATGCAGGCTGAGGGGCGGATCGCCCGTGGTGTTATCCTCGACGGCGACGTGCATCAGGGGAACGGCACGGCCTCCCTTGCGGCCGACGATGCGACCATCTTTACCCTCTCGATCCACAGCGAGCGGAACTTCCCTCTGCGAAAGGAGCAGAGCGACCTGGACATCGGCTTGGAGGACGGGACCGGTGATGTCGCCTATCTGGACGCATGGGGGGAGGGGGTGCGACGGGCCCTCCAACTTTCTAGGGCTGATTTGGCTATCTACATTGCTGGCGCTGACCCGTACAAGGATGATCGTCTGGGACGCTTAGCTCTAAGCATATCTGGTCTGGCCGAGCGGGACCGTCTGGTCTTTGAGCTCTGTGAGCGAGCGAACATTCCGGTGGTCACGGTGATGGGGGGAGGGTACGCGCGGCGCGTGGAGGACACCGTTCGGATTCACACACAGACGGTTCGGTTGGCCGTCGAGGCCGCGGCAAGGCTATCCCCAGGACGCCCTGACCGCTGAGAGAGCACGTAGGCTTGGCGCAGAGTCCGCCGATGGAGGACGGGTTTGGTGTCCAGGTCTCTTTCGTGTCACATCTCATCTGATTTGTGTCCTCTGACATCCCTCCTAAGGGCAATCTCGGCCGCCTTTGTTAGAGAATTAGTTGACAATTACTTGACGATATACCCATTATGTGGTAGAATACAAAGAGGTTAAAGCGATGCTATCAGTAAAGGCAAGGGGGTTGCAACCATGGACGTAAACAAGAAGCTGCAGTGCATCAACATGATGGACTATGTGGGGGATTGGGCCGAGTGGCGCAAGAACCTGCACCGGGCCGTGAGTGTGGGCAAGAAGGTCGGTATGTCCGAGGACGAGATAGAGGCTCTGGCGACGCAGATCGGTGATTTCCTCGCCGAGAAGGTGTGTCCGGCGACGCCGGAGGAGGAACTGCTCAAGGAGATGTGGAGCGTGGCCACCCCTGAAGAGCGCAAGACGATCGCTGGTTTGATGGTGAAGCTTTCCGAGTAGTGGTCCTGGAGCTGTAGTAGCTTCATAGAGGCGCGGTCTTGCCAGCTTTCTACGCGGAGGCCGCGCCGTTTTGTTGAGGTTGAAGCAAGGGAGTCTGGTGATGAGCACGGCAATGGTTTGGGGAGCCAGTGGGGGCATTGGCACGGCACTGGTGAAGAGCTTGGCAGATAAGGGATGGACCGTCCTGAGTGTAGCGCGGGATGGTGGGGCAGTGACATACCTCACGTCGGACGTTGTCGAAGCTGACGTCGAGGATCCAGACAGCGTGCGGGAGGCTGTTCGGCGGGCCGAGGAGCTGGTTGGTGAGGTGGACTTGTGGATCTACGCGGTCGGCGATATTGCCTCTGCGAAGGTAGGGGAGATGTCGCTCGATGAGTGGGAGCGGATTCTGGCGGCAAACCTGAACGGGGCCTATCTGGCGGCCCATCACAGTCTCTCCCTCCTGGCGTCCGACGCTCACCTGCTTTTCCTGGGCGCTGTCAGCGAGCGCCTTCGTCTCCCGGGACTTGCCGCGTATGCCTCGGCTAAGGCTGGGCTAGAGGCATTTGCTGAGGTCCTACGTAAGGAACAGCGGGGGCGCCGCGTGTCCGTGGTGCGCCCCAAAGCGGTGGACACGGAGCTGTGGAACAAAGTTCCCTTCAGCGTCCCCCATGGAGCGATGCATGCCGCGGAGGTGGCCGAGCGCGTCCTTCAAGCTTACCGCGAGGGGCACAGCGGGGTCTTGAATCTCTGATCGACGCTCGTGTGTAGGGCGCAGCGGATAGAGGTGAACAGGTCGCAGCTCCGGCTGCGGCCTGTTCGTATCCTGTGGTCGAGGGCCTTTTCCGCTTCCACCTGATCGGTCGTCGCGGCAGCTGCTGCGCGGAACACCGGTTTGACGCTCTCTCTTTTTGCTGCTACAATGGCCGAAACACCGAGAAAAGGGGGTGTTCCGTGAGTGCGGCAGTCGGGGCAGCTACGGCCGCCGACAGGGACCCTGGCGCTCATCACTGTCAGGGCAACGGCCAGTCTATGTCCACCTCTAGCGATCACCGCGCACGCCATCTTGTTCTTGTCCTGGGCGACCAGTTGGATGCTGGCTCTGCCGCATTCGATGGCTTCGATCGGGAACTGGATGTGGTGTGGATGGCCGAGGTGACCGAGGAGGCCGAACATGTGTGGACAACCAAACCGCACATAGCCATCTTCCTTAGCAGCATGCGCCATTTCCGCGATCAGCTGGAGGTCGATGGTTTCCGCATCGACTACCGCGAGTTGGGCGACGGCCCCGTCGGCCCGGACGATCGAGATACCCTCGCAGCCCAGCTTTGCCGCGCGGTGCGTGCGTGGCGACCAGAGAGACTCATCGTGGTCCAGCCGGGTGAGTGGCGCGTGCAGGAGTCTCTGCGCGAGGCGGCTGATCAGGTTGATGTTCCCTTGGAGATCCGCGCGGATCGGCACTTCCTCTGCCCGCTTCAGGTCTTTGAGGAGCATGCCGCCGGGCGCAAGCGGCTCCTCATGGAACATTTCTACCACGAGATGCGGCGTCGCACCGGGATCCTCATGGACGATGAGGGCCCAGTGGGGGGGAAGTGGAACTACGATGACCAGAATCGAGGATCGTTCGGGCGCGAGGGTCCCGGAGACATACCAGCCCCAGTCCGCTTTCAGCCGGATGATGTCACACGCCAGGTGCTGGATCTCGTGGCGGATCGCTTCCACGGTCACCCCGGCAGCCTGGAGCACTTCGACTGGCCGGTGTCTTCGGAGCAGGCCCAAGAAGCCCTGGCGGACTTCGTAAAACACCGGTTGCCAAATTTCGGTGACTACCAAGATGCCATGTGGACTGGCGAGCCGTATCTCTACCACTCGCGCCTCTCCGCGGCCCTGAATCTGAAGCTGCTCGATCCGCGTGAGGCGCTGGAGGCCGCCGAGCAAGCGTACCTCGAGGACCACGCGCCGCTGAACGCCGTTGAGGGGTTCATCCGACAGATCCTGGGCTGGCGCGAGTACGTGCGAGGTATCTACTGGCGCTACATGCCAGAGTACGCTGAACGGAATGCTCTAGATGCTCATGCGCCGCTGCCGGCGTTCTACTGGACCGGTGAGACCGACATGGCTTGCCTGCGCCACTGCATCCAGCAGACGCTTGACCACGGTTACGCTCATCACATCCAACGACTGATGGTGACCGGGTTGTTCGCCCTCCTGCTGGGGGTCGCGCCGCAGGAGATCCACGCTTGGTATCTAGCCGTCTACGTTGACGCTGTTGAATGGGTGGAGCTGCCGAATACACTGGGGATGTCGCAGTTTGCCGACGGAGGCCTGATGGCGACCAAGCCCTACTGCGCCAGCGGTAACTACATCCAGAGGATGAGCAACTACTGTGGCAATTGTCGCTATCAACCGTCGGAGCGAGTCGGCGAGGAGGCCTGTCCCTTCACCACGCTCTACTGGGATTTCTTGATGCGTCACGAGGAGCGTCTGGGGGAGAATCCCCGCATGGGCCTTCAGCTCTATAACTTGAGGAGGATCGATCAGGCTGAGCGACGGGCCATCCATCGGCAAGCGGCACGGCTGCGGGAACAGATGGCCTCAGGCTAAGGGGGCAGGTCCGTGATTTATGGCGAGCGTGTACAACGTTTGAACGATGAAGGGGCCTCGGGCGCCGGTCAGTACGTTCTGTACTGGATGCAGCGCGCGCAGCGAGCTACGATGAACCACGCCTTGGAGTTCGCTGTGCGCAAGGCGAATGAGCTGCGCCTCCCCTTGTTGACGGTTTTCGGCATTACGCAGCGCTTTCCAGCGGCTAACACGCGCTCTTACGCCTTTATGTTGCAGGGTCTGCAGGAGACGGAGCGAGCCCTCCACGAGCGCGGGGTCCAGCTGGTGGTGAGGATGCAGCCACCGGTGGAGGCCGTCCGCGATCTGGGGAGCGAGGCTGCGCTGGTGGTGGTGGACCGCAGTTACCTGCGCGTCCCGCGGCGCTGGCGGGCGCGGGTAGCCAGACGGCTGTCCTGTCCCTTGGTGCAGGTGGAGAGCGACGTGGTGGTGCCGGTGGAGACCGCCTCGTCGAAGGAGGAGTACGCCGCTTACACCATCCGGCCTAAGATCCACGAACATCTCGACGCGTTTCTGGTGCCCCTGGAGGAGACAGCCCTACAGCGAGACTCGCTGGGGCTGCCTGGCGAGGGCGTTGCGCTTGGTGATCTGGAGGCCCTGTTGGAGCGTATGCGCATCAACCGCAGCGCCGATAGGGTGGATACCTTTCGCGGCGGCAGCTCCCAGGCCGACGAGCTGCTGGATGATTTCATCGCTCACAAATTGGAGAGCTACGCCGACCGTCGGAACGATCCCAGCCTGGACTATCTCTCGCACATGAGCCCCTACCTCCACTTTGGTCAGATATCTCCCCTGGAGATCGCCCTGCGGATCAGAGGGGCTGAGGAGATAGGGCCGGCGAAGGGAAACGGAGAGCATCCCAAGGACGCCTATCTGGAGGAGCTCATCGTGCGACGTGAGCTCAGCATGAACTTCTGCGCTTACAATCCCGAGTACGACGCGTTGACGTGTCTGCCGGATTGGGCAAGGGAGACGCTGGAGGCGCACGCCGGTGATAGGCGCGAGTACGTGTATGACCAGAGGGCCTTCGAGGCCGGGCGGACACACGACCCCTATTGGAACGCGGCACAGCAGGAGATGGTGCTGACCGGGAAGATGCACGGATACATGCGGATGTACTGGGGGAAGAAGATCCTGGAGTGGACGCCCAGCCCCGAGGAAGCCCATCGTATCGCTTTAGAGCTCAACAATCGGTATGAGCTGGACGGACGCGACCCCAACGGCTTCACGGGGGTGGCTTGGTGCTTCGGCAAGCACGACCGCGCCTGGGCCGAGCGGGACGTCTATGGCAAGGTGCGCTACATGAGCGCGGGGGGACTGGAGCGGAAGTTCGACATCGACGCCTACGTGCAGAAGATAGAGCGGCTAGAGGCATCCCAGACACGGGAAGGGTAGCGTGAACGATCCAGAAGCGACCAAGTCAACTCTGAGAGAGCTGTTTGCCGATCAGCGACTGGCTGTGCTGGCGACGCGGGAGGAGGGTGGGCAACCGTACGCCAATCTGATGGCTTTCGCGGCCAGTGACGACCTGAAGACCCTCCTGCTGGTGACGGGTCGTGCCACGCGGAAGTATCAGAATCTGCGCGCCGATCCGCGGGTAGCGCTCCTGATCGACAGCCGCTCTCACCAGGTCTCGGATATCCACAAAGCTGTGGCCGTGACGATCCTCGGTGACGCTGAGGAGGTGTCCGGTTCCGAGCGAGATTGCCTGCTTTCAGCCTATCTCGCCAAACATCCGCATCTGGAACAATTCGCCTCGTCTCCTTCGAGCGCTCTCTTTCGCGTCCACGTCAGAAGCTACTACTTGGTCCGTCGGTTTCAGGCGGTCACAGAGCTGCACGTGCGACCATGAGCTTGGTCCTAGCGCTTCCACGGATCGGACTGGAATGCCGAGCCGAGGTGGGAGGGAAGTGCTTCGCTCTGGCTGAGATGGAGCGGGCTGGCATCTCGATTCCCGAGACCCTTTGCATCTCCACTCAGGCCTACGAGCGCTACATCACCGTCACAGGTCTTCGCGAGCGCATCTTGTTGGAGCTCAGTCGCAAGACGTTCGATGGTCACCTCGGCCCGAACCTGCGCTGGGAGGAGCTCTGGGACGCCTCGCTGCGTATTCGCAACATGTTCCTCCGAACGCCCCTGCCCGGCGATCTGACCACGACGCTTTCCGACGCTCTTGAGACGCTCTTCCACCAAAGAGCCGTGGCTGTTCGCTCGTCAGCGCCAGGCGAGGACTCGGATGCAGTCTCCTTCGCCGGGCTCCACGAGTCGTTCCTCAACGTGAAGGGTGTCGAGAGCATCCTGGAGCACATCCGAGTGGTCTGGGCCTCACTCTGGTCGGACGCAGCGTTGCTCTATCGGCGGGATCTAGGGTTGAACGTGGCGGACAGCGCCATGGCTGTGGTGGTACAGGCGCTGGTGAGCGGTGAACGGTCCGGTGTGGCGTTTAGCCAGCATCCGAACGACGCCTCGCAGGCCGTGATCGAATCGGTGTATGGGCTCAACCAAGGGCTCGTGGATGGCGCGGTGGAGCCGGATCGGTGGATCATCGATCGAGCCACTGGGGAGGTGCTCTCCCACGTCGGCGTCGCGCGGGACCAGGCCCTCGTTGCAGGGGCGGAGGGCGTTCAGCTTGAACCGCTCCCGAAAGAGCTCTCGCGTCGTCCCCCTTTGACGACCCAGGAGGTGACCACGGTCTTCAATTGCTTGAGGCAGCTGGAGGGTCTCTTTGGCGGTCCGCAGGATGTCGAATGGACCTGGGTCCGGGAGGGATCAGGGACGCCGTCCGGCCTCGTCGTGCTTCAGTCCCGACCGATCACGACTGGGGCCGTTGGGGAGCCCGACGACGAGCGACGGTGGTACCTGAGTCTGCGGAGGAGCTTCGAGAATCTCCAGTCCTTGCGGCAGAAGATCGAGGGTGAGTTGATTCCAGACATGGTTGAGGAAGCCGAGGTCTTGGCAGCGCAGACGGTGGAGCCCCTGTCGGATGAGGAGTTGGCCGCGGAGATCGATCGCCGGCAGGCGGTTTACGATGGCTGGGTTGACGTCTATTGGGACAAGTTCATCCCGTTTGCTCACGGTATCAGGTTGTTTGGCCAGGTCTACAATGATGCCCTTCATCCTGACGACCCCTATGCCTTCATGGATCTGCTGGCGGGCACCGAGATGGCAAGCTTGGCCCGGAATCGCGCTCTGGAGCAGATGGCAGCGACGATTCGGGATGATGCCCTTCTGGCAGAGGAGCTCCGCGAATGGCTCACACACGGCGGAGGCGTGGAGATCGACGAGGCGTTCCAGCACCGCATGGACGCGTTTGTGAACCGCTTTGGGGATCTGTCGTGTGCGATGACCGGGGGCGGGCGATGCGCTGGGCCTTCGAAGACGTTGATCAAGATCCTCCTCGAGATGGCGAGTCACCCCGGCGCTCGCGACCACCGCTCGCCTGGCGAGGGCCACGCCCGATCTCGGGCCATGATGCGCCGGGAGTTCCTTGATCAGTTCGAGGGCGAGGAGCGAGAGCGGGCCGCTCAGTTGCTCGATCTGGCGCGCACCAGCTACCAGCTGCGAGATGACGATAACATCTACCTAGGTCGGATTGAGGCGGAGGTGCTGACCGCTGTAGAGGCGGGGCGGGATAGGCTGGAACGACGGGGTGTGGTCGGAGTTGAGAGCTTCGACGGTGCTGATGTGGCCCAGGCGCTTCGAGATCCCAACTTCGTGCCGAAGGCGTCATCAGGGGACGAGAGACATTCGGACGGCTTCGTCATCAGGGCGCGTCAGCTCGTTGGCCAACCAGCTGGCCCTGGCGTGGCGCACGGGTCGGCGCGTGTTGTTGTCTCCCCGGGTGATCTGGCGGATTTCGAGCATGGTGAGATCCTGGTCTGCGACGCGGTTGACCCCAATATGACCTTTGTGGTACCGCTGGCGGCCGGTGTGGTGGAGCGCCGCGGGGGGATGCTAATTCACGGCGCCATCATCGCCAGAGAGTATGGATTGCCCTGTGTCACTGGCGTTCCCGACGCTGTCCTGTGGATTCGTACCGGCGACTCAGTTACCGTCGACGGGCATCTAGGTATCGTCACAATCACTGAGCGAAAAGAGGTCGCAGCGAGTGAGCCAAGGAGCTCCTCGGAGGGCTGAGAGAGGCGGGAGGCAGGATGGGTATCTCACAAGCTTGGTTGGATATGTGGGCGCAGTTGCAGGACATGATCGCTGATTTCTTCGTGGCGCTGCCGCAGATTGGGCTGTCGATCATCGCTCTTGGGTTGTTCTATGTGGCCGCTAACTGGATCAAGTCGGTCGTCAGACGGGTGGCGAGCGCTGCCGACCTCAGCCCGGGGGCGGAGATGGTCCTGGGGCGACTGGCGCGCTGGTTGGTCATCGGGGTGGGTATCCTCGTCTCCTTGACCATCGCGGTGGAGAGCTTCCAACCGGGACAGCTCATTCAGTTCCTGGGCATCGGCAGCGTAGCCATCGGATTCGCCTTCCACGACATCCTGCAGAACTTCTTAGCCGGCATTCTACTACTGCTCACCGAGCCGTTCGAGATTGGGGATGAGATTATCGTCAACGAGTTCGAAGGCAGGGTGGAGAACGTGGAGACGCGGGCGACCACCCTCAAGACCTACGACGGACGCCGGGTGGTGATCCCTAATGCTCATCTCTTCACCGAGTCAGTGATCGTCAACACGGCGTTTCCTGTGCGTCGGACGGAGTACCGAGTTGGCATCGGCTACAGCGACGACGTCGCCGCGGCTATGCGGTTAATCCTGGAGGCGATGGGCGAGGTGGACGGCGTGCTGATGCGGCCTGCACCCGACGTCCTGGTGGCCGAGCTGGGTGACTTCAGCGTTAACCTGCGGGCTCGCTGGTGGACCGACTCGGTACGGTCAAATGTCCTGCAGATACAGAGCGAGGTCATCTCCCTGATCAAGGAGCGTCTCCTGGCGCGCGGGATCGATCTGCCGTTCCCGACACAGCAGGTGCTTTTTCACGACCAGACTGAAGAGACCGATGGGGACCGTTTGCGCCAACGTGAGGGCTGGCCCTCTGGCGAGGGGGCGGTCCCCAAGCCTCACCGTATCGGGATATCGCTGGATCATGTCAGGGACGCTTTGACGGAGCGAGAGGCAGATCAAGATAAGGTTGCCGGCTGAGCAACCCAGGGGGGACGATATGAGAGATAAGGGAACGGGTCGAGGTGCCTGGTTGGGAGGAGGCATAGCGTGTTCAGCTGGATTGAGCGTGGTAGTGCTCCTGCTTTTGCTACTCCAAGCTCCGATGTCGGTCGCTAAGCCGGCGTCCGTGGGTGAGCCCGCGTTCGACCGGCCGGCGCAGGCAGGCCATAGAGCGTCGGTCACGGAATGGTCTTTGCGGCAGGTAGACGCAGAGGGCTGGCAGACGGTCTTCAGTGAGACGTTCGAGAGCGGCGTCGGATCTAGCTGGACGGTGACCAACACCAGCAAGCTGGACGGAGGTCAAGCTGGCTGGGTAACCAGCACGTTTATGTCGACCAGCGGGGATTGGAGTGCGTGGTGCGGAACCGTGGGAGGTGGCGGCCTCTACACAGACAGCATGGACACGTGGCTCGTCTCCGATCCTATAGACCTGGGGGAACTGGGCGATCATGTGTGGGATGCCGAGGTGCGGTTTGACTTATGGCTGGACGCGAGCTACGGTGCCGGGGCACAAGCCGCGGGGCTGGGCACGCAGTCCATCCAGCGGGTCAGCTCGCTGCCTCGGTCAGGCGACTGGTTTGGCTGGGGCGTGCTGACGGACGTGACCGACCTGGAGAGTGGGCGGTGGGCATACGTCTCGGGCAAGACAGCAGGATGGGCACGGGGTTCTCTTCCCTTGGATGCCTTCCTGCCGCTCACTGATGCCCCCGCGGGTTCCGTGCGGATCGTATTTCGCTTCGTCAGCGACGACGATGGCGAGGTGGGGCGCGGAGCCTTCGTTGACGACGTGGTGCTGCAGGTGGATTATGGCTATAAGGTGGCGCTCCCGCTGGTGGTGAGGGAGCCTCCGATGACGCCAACCCTCTCATCGCGTCTGCAGAATGCGAGCTTTGAAGAGGGGTGGTACGACGTCGCCATCGGTCAAGTGCCGAATGAGTGGGAGTGGCACTGGGTGGACGGCGAGACACTTCCCGGTAGCGACGATCCTGCGCGCGCTCCCGAAACGCGGGTCTTGCCGCGGGAGCAGCTTCCGCCTTACGAGCGTGATCTCTTCATTCTGGACGGAACGTATTGCGTGAAGGTTTTCAAGTCCTATGCCCCGATCTACGCGGCCCTGTCCCAGGACCTGAGCGGCCTGAAGGTCGGGCGGCGGTATCGCCTTTCGGCACCCGTCTACCTTGACGTCTTCAACTGGGAGGGCGGCAAAGTGGCGCCGGATGACCCTTCCGCTGCTCGGGTGCGGCTTGGGGCCGGTCCTACGGGCGCGACGTGGCGTGACGAAGAGGCTATCTCGTACGGTCCTTGGTGGGACGGGGACAGCGTCGCCGATTTCTATCTAGCCTACAACGATTACGACCTCGAGTTCACGGCGACCGACGCGGAGATGACGGTCTATGTTGAGGTGTTTGCGAAGTGGGGGCTGGAGAACAACGGGTTCTTCATGGACGATTTCAAGCTCTTCCTGTTGCCCTGAAGCGAGTCTGGACCTGGGCCGGAAACGCGATGGTGCAGAGCGTGACGGTGACAACGGATGCGTCGGACAGTGGCCAAGGAGGCGAGCATTGAAGAACAGAGGCATTTCGTCAGTTTTTCGTTTGGGATCGGCTCTGGGTGTCGGTGTGGCCGTCGTGGTCGTTCTGCTCCTAGCTTTCAAAGGAGAAGCTGCGTCCGCCCAGCCCGGGACGGTGGTCTCCAAGCCGCCTCATGTGGCGAGGCTCTCGGGCGATGATGTGCTAGGAGCGTCGGAAGGCTGGCAGACGATCTTCACCGAGACGTTCGAGAGTGGCATTGGACCAGGATGGACGCTGACGGACACCAGCGCCGCTGACAGTGGAGAGTACTTGTGGGGTGCAGTTAGCTTCACGCCGACCAGCGTGGTCACAGCAGCATGGTGCGTCGGGGGCGGTGCCGACGGGATCAGCCTGACGCCTGGCTTGGACACCTACACCGATCACGTTGACTCTTGGCTCATCTACGGTCCCATCGATCTGAATGGGGTTTGGGATGCCTACGTCCGCTTCAGCTTCTGGATGGAGGGGCACCAGGGCCCAGAGGCGCATCGCAGTGATGAGGCGACGCGGATTCAGAGGCTTGAGACGGTAGAGACCGCGCCTGACGAAGGCGATTGGCTTGGTTGGTGTGCCTGGACCGGCGAGATGGCATTGGAGAGCGCGCGGTGTACCTATTGGTCGAGTCTAATGGGATCCTGGATGCGTGGGTTCATCCCGCTCGATCGTTATCTCCCGGCGACCCCGGGCGTCACGGACCCCGTATGGATTGCCTTCCGCTTTGTCAGCGACGGAGATGACCAGGGAGGAACGGGGGCCTTTGTGGATGACGTCGAGTTGCGCGTGAATCGGGGCTATCAAACCTTTCTGCCGCTGGCGAGCACAGGGTTTGAGGCGATCGAATGGAACTACCCGGTCATCACTGAAGGTAGTAAGATTGGGATACATGCCATTACCGGCGGGGATTGGGTCCGGTTTCCGCAGCAACTGGTCGACGCAGGAACACGCTTCCCGGTGGTGAAGGCAGTCGATCACTG
>Ga0207796_1000132_pt1 | contig 32614 bp, 27 predicted proteins | sample Pon1CUnioCityCA_6_FD_187274 | JGI IMG/M metagenome (GOLD analysis project Ga0207796, IMG submission 187274) | Marine sediment microbial community from Union City, CA, USA - Pond 1C Sediment 1 (SPAdes) | ecosystem: Environmental > Aquatic > Marine > Intertidal zone > Salt pond sediment ... | reverse complement strand
AGCGGGTTTTTGCCACCACTACAGCGATGATCTCCCCCGCGTGCTTGACTTTATCTTTGACAAGCGGGACCTGCCGGCGGGAGTTAAAGACCACATCTTCCAATGTCGGCGGTGGAGAAACCAGCGGCGGACCCGGTTTCCAATCTTCACCCATATCCTCCGCTGTAAAAATACCCGCAACGCCCGGGACCCCTTCCGCCTGGCTGATGTCTATGCTTTTGATCTTCGCGTGAGCATAATCGCTGCGCACAAAAGCTGCATGGAGCATATCAGGCAGATTTACATCCCCCACAAATAATGCCCCTCCGGTCAATAAGCGGGGATCCTCTACTCGCTTCACTCTTTTGCCTATCACTTTGTAAGTCACTTCAGCACCTCATTTGGTATTTCTTCGGATCAAAGAAGGGTTTTTCCGGATGCTACCCTTTATTCTCTGCAGCCAGTTTGACAGCATCAATGATATGTTGGTAGCCAGTGCAGCGGCAGAGAACACTAGAAACTGCTTTTCGGATCTGTTCTTCTGTCGGATCAGGATTTTCTTCCAACCAGGGAACCAGGGTGGTCAGGAATCCAGGGGTGCAGAATCCGCACTGCAGGGCGTGAGCCTCCTGGAAAGCTTCCTGGAGGGGATGCATATCATCAATTGTGCCCAGCCCCTCTACCGTTGTGATCTCCTGCTCGTGGACCTGGGGAGCAAATAATAAACAGGACCGCACCGGGTCTCCGTTCAGCAGCACAGTGCACACACCGCAGACACCATGTTCGCATCCCACATGGGTCCCGGTCAATCCCAACTGGTCCCGGAGAAAATCACTCAATAATGTTCGGGGGTCTACAACCTCCTGATAAGTTTTGCCATTTACCGTGACACTAAGCTCAAAAGTGTTTTCCATGGAGCACTCCTATTTTCCACCTTTTGCCCGCCGGTAAGCTTCTTCCAGGGCTCTCTGGGTGAGGACATTCGCCAGGTGCCGCCTGAAATCTGCTGTAGCGTGAATATCACTGCCTGGATCGATCTCGTCCGCGGACGCTTTTTCCGCAGCGGCCCGAATCAACTCGGGGGCGAACTCCTCCCCGATTAACATACTAGCAGCCTCGGGAGCGGAAACCGGGCCATCTCCGGCACTGAGATAAACCAGGCGGGCAGCTGTAGGCCGATCCTTTTTATCCAATGTGAGCACTGCAGCCACACCCAACAAAGCAAAATCATGAGACCGTCGGGCTACTTCCTTGATTGACCAACCAGAACGAGGCGGCAATAGCGGGATCTCAATTTCTACCAGCAGTTCCTCAGGTTCCATGACTGTCATTAACAAGCCTACAAAGAATTCGCTGGCAGGGACAACCCGTTCGGCTCCCTGCTTTAAAATTTTAAATTTCGCCTCCAGGGCAGTGGTAACAACAACCAGTTCTGCGGAAGCATCCGCATGAGCCAGGCTTCCTCCTATCGTCCCTCGATTCCTGATCTGGGAGGTAGCGATCAGGGGCATACTTTCATGGACCAATGGAGCCATCTCTTTGACCAGAGGGTCTTTTTCAACCACCGCGTGACGGACCATGGCTCCCAGCCGCAGCCCCTCTTTGTCCCCCTCAATGGCCGCCAGCTCTGGAATTTGATTGATATCCACCAGGACAGATGGTTGGACCAATCGAAAATTCATCATAGGGACCAAGCTCTGCCCCCCAGCCAGCACTTTGGCATCATAGCCGTGCTCATTGAGCAGCGCGAGCACTTCAGAAACTGATCCAGGAGCGTGATATTCAAAAGGTGCAGGTTTCATGTTGCTTCTCCAGTGCGATACAAACCCTGATCATTTAATACATAAATGTCTGCTTATCTTACTAATTGCAGTTGATCGATCTCCCGCTGCAAGCATTCTTTCAGTGTGGTCGGCTGCCTTCCCAACAGCCAATGCAGAATGCTGGGATTGCCCAAAAAATCATGTTCCTGGTAATGGAGGAACATCTTAACCAGAGTGGAGACCTGGTATGAGCCCAAGCCAGCGCTGGCAACCTGTTCCTGCCAATCTTTCAGCGAGACCTGTACTGCTTGGATTTTCCTCCCCAGCAGTTTTCCCAGTAGGGAGGCGACTTCGACCTGGGATATCAATCCGGTACCTACCAGCTGATAAACCGCCCCGTGATGAGACCCCTCAATCAGCACCGAGGCCGCAACCTCAGCCACATCCTCCAGATCCACCAGGCAAAGCCGGGTGCTGACAGCATAGGGCACCTGGTAAATGCCCTCACGGTTGATTTTCTCCAGCTGATTGGTGATATTTTGCATATATGCAGTTGGCTGGAGAATGGTGAAAGGCAAACCAGAGGCGATCAAATGCTCTTCCACCCGCAGCTTCAGCCAGTGATGCGGCATATCTTCGAGTTGGGGATGAAGGACTGAATGATAAACAAAGTGAGCCACATCAGCCTGGACCGCTTCCTGAATCGTGATCAGGCCAATCTCGAATTCGCGGGGGTGGACATTAGGGGGAATGTGATAAACAGCCTGCACATCCTCCAGGGCCTTTCGGAGGTCTTCTTCATTCAATAAATCTCCCAGCAAGGTTTCCTCGGCTCCCGCATCCAGCACTACATCACTATATGCTTCATGGTGGATAAATCCCCGGACAGCAGCTCCTTCAGCTGCCAGTGCCCGGGTGACCGCCAAACCAGTCTTCCCAGCTGCTCCGGTTACCAGGATCATCTTTTTCCTCTGTTTATTCATCCTCCTTGAAGGCCACAAATCGCGCCCAACAAGATGCCAATTCCATGCCCTTCTGCACAAAACAGCCAATATAATACCGGCCGCTTTCCATTGCGCCCAGGTCACCCCCCAGGTTCTCAGCATGAATGATGCCTTTTGGGAACAGATTCAAATGCATGTCCTGGTAGTACTTATCCAGGGGATAAATCTCATCCCACCCAGCCCCATATTGTTCAATCAATTTTTGATTGGCTTCCTCAAAGGTTTTGGGATGCCACAGCCGCTGGATGGTGTTCATGGGATGCTCCATGGCCACACAGTCCACCGCCAGCCATTTGATCTCCATATTAATGCACCAATCCGCAAAATCAGGGGAGGGACCCGGGTGGCGGATCATATAGCGGAATTCATCTGAATCCGGACTGTTCCAACCATATTTGTAATACCCGGTCTTAATGACCAGGATATCCCCCTTCTTAACATCCGCCACCTGCTGAACCATTTCCGGGGTGTAAACACTGGTATCTGAGACAAATTGCGAGATATCCGCAACCACACCAGGGCCGAACCAGGTCTCGAATTTCGCCTCGCCAATCGTAGACCCAGCGGCGTGGAAATGTTTTTCGCCATCCATATGGGTTGCCAGGTGGAAGCTGGCCCGGCAGTGAGCATTGTTGCGCCCCAGGCCAAAATACTGTCCCCCTACTCGCTTGGTGTAATTGACTGAAAGTGGGACATAGTTCGCCCACTGGGGCGTTTGCACACTGAAAGGCAGCGTCATGTCCAGCATTTCAATATCCCTCATGCTGGCAAAGAATTCCTCCTCCTTCATGCCTTTGGGAGCCTGAAGGGCGAGGGCCCGGCTCCAGGAGGACTCCACTTCCATGAACGGGATGGGAAAGATCATGATCCAGGCCCGCTGGTTGGACAGCTCATCAATTTGCCCTCCCAGGGATTCGGCCAGCAGCAGCCCTTCTTTGGGCATGGTGATATGGGTCAATTTGTGATATTCCTCTGGGGGGAAGAGTTCATCCCAACTCACACCATGGGTTTCTTTTAATTTAGCTTCGGCTTTCTCAAATTCGCGGGAGTGCATGTAGCGCAAGTTGGTGTTCATGGGATGTTCAGCACAACCGCAATCCACCGCGATCATTTTCAATTTCAGGTCCAGCGCCCATTGGAAAAAATCAGGGGAAGGGCCTGGATGGCGAAGGTAATAGCCAAACTCCTTGTTCTCTATCCCTCCCTGCGCATCTGGATTCGGCACATCCGGTTGGTCCCAACCATATTTGTGATAACCAGTGTTAATGATCAGGATGTCACCTTCTTTTACCTCCACTTTGGAAGTGATCATCTCTGGTGTGTATAGGCTGTAATCCGAGACATCCGCCGAGATATCCACCACCACTCCCTCACCGCTCAAATCGGTAAGCGGGATATCAGAGATCGCCCGGGCACCGGAGTGAAAAGCCCGCGGGCCAACCAGGTGAGTCCCGGTGTTATTGCTCCATTCGATCAACTGCCCATTAGCTCCCTGACCCCCTCCAAAGGAACCGGTCAGCCGTTTAAAGAAATGCACCTGGAGCGGCATCTCCCCCGGAAAAGGCGGGGTGAAGATGCTCAATGCCTGGGTTAAATCATACATCCTGGCTTCATTCAGCAGCTTGATAACCTGCTTTCTATCCATAAGCCTTCCTCCCTGTTTGAAAGTGCAAAGAACGTCCCGGACTGCATCCAGGCTGCAATGCTCAGCTGATCTGGTAGTGTTCCGCGAACGCCACCAGGGCTTCCTGGAATAAGCTGATCGGCGGTCGGACCAGACCAGCGCCTACCTGGCCGATACCGGCTTCCTTGTGAGCAATGCCGGTGTTGATCCGGGGGGTGATATTCTTTTCGACGATTTTTCGCAGATCCATCCCGGTAGGTGTGCCCCGGAAATCCAGCGGGGGGATGGTGAAGTATTTATGTTCCGTATGGGTGATCTCGTACATTTCCAGAGTGGTGTTGAGCGCATCCTTGGGGGTGCCGCTGACAAAATTGACGATGGCTGGCGCGGTTGCCATCGCAAAGCCGCCAATGCCAGCTGATTCTGTGATTGTGCTGTCGCCGATATCGCCGCTGGCGTCTTCCTCGCTGAAGCCTGGGAAATACAGCCCTGTAGGTGTCGGTACCGGGGCTGTGAACCAGCGTTCACCCAGGCCACTGATGCGAATTCCAAAATCTGTGCCGTTGCGGGCCATGACACTGACAATTGTGGAGCCTTCAATGCCGTGGCTGGCATCGGACATGGCCTTACAGGCAGCCATGACCGGGTTTAGCACGCTGAGGGCATTTTCGCCCAGAAAAGCCAGCACTTCCGAGGCAACTTGATTATCCTTGGCAACCGCGGTGATCAATGGTGCCAGCTTGGCGGTGAAGAGGATAGATCCCGCCTTGTTGCGGTTATGTCCCTCATCTCCCATGTGCAGGGATTCAGCCAACAAAGCCCGGATATCGATCCCGTCGCTGGATTCAAGGGCTTCTTTGAGTAACGGCGCCATGACATCTTCCATCCAGCGCAGCTTGCTGATCACCTCTTCGCTGTAGGCCCCATAACGCAGCACCTTGCCGTAGCCCTCATTGAGATTGGAGTAGGCGGTATTACCGTGGGTCTTGTTCTCGAGAATATAAACCGACATCGAGGGACAGGTAACTCCCGCCATCGGACCTACAGCCTGGTGGTGATGGCAGGGTTCAAGCTTGAACTCTCCCGACTCGACCAGCTGCTGGGCTTCCTTCATGTCCTTGGCTGCCCCTTCAAATATCAGCGCTCCGGTAATCGCTCCCCGCATTGGGCCGGATGCCCGCTCCCAGGTGATCGGGGGCCCGGCATGCAGCAGGATGTTCTCCTCCATGCCCGGGATGACATCAATGGCTTTGCCAAGCCCAATCAAAACCGGTTGCGCTTCCATCATACGGTCAACAGCTTCTTGATTCGCTTTTCCAATATCCATTCCCAGCTCCTTTAACACCAGGTTGATGTGAAATAGTAGTTCAGGAATCCTTCTTCTGATAACGCTTTCCAGGCTCAAACTTCGAGCGGGCTTCTTTCAAGATCTCTTCATAAAGGGCCAGATTGCGGTCCTCAAGATGATCAAAAGGTTGGGGGCTTTTACTGCCCCAGGTGATGTAACGCAGGGGATCGGGGTCAAGCTTGGCAGCAATGATTTCCTCCGTGCCCCGGGCTTGAGCCAACCGCCAGGCAATCGGGTTGACGATCATGCTGTGCCCAAAATAATAATTCCCTCCCGCATCCGGCCCCAGCATGTTGGTGCTGACCATATAGACATGATTGTCATAAGCCCGGGCACAGTTGGTGATGTACCAGATATCATAGGATCGCAGCAGCGCTGAGGGACGAACAATGACTTCCGCGCCTTTGACCGCCAATAATCTGGAAAGCTCCGGAAAATCCCCATCATAGCAGATGATCATACCGATCGTTCCCAGCTCAGTTTCATAGACCTCTGCGCTGGTCCCTGCCTCTGTCCACCCGCCATATGCCCGGCGCTCACCAGGAAAGGGATGGGTCTTATCATAGATGCCTATCACTTCCCCGTCCGGACCGATCAGGGCCGCAGAGTTCAAAACCCGACCCCGCTCATCTGCTCGACGGTAGGTTGGCCACACCAAATGCACAGCATGCTTTTTCGCCGCAGCCTGGATCTGTTCAGAATGTTTTCCAGGAACATCATCAACCAGGTCCCAAAGTTCCTCCGGGCTCAACCCGGTATCAAAACCCGTGGTGACCGTTTCCGGGAAGACAACCAGGTCTGCCTGATACTCCTCAACCGCTTTATCCAACCAGTGCAGGCATTTTTTGATGTTCGCCTGAGGTTCGTTAGGGGTCACGCCAATTTGCACACAGGCAGCAGTAAACTCTTTCATTAGAATGTCCCTCCTATCCTTTCATTTTTTCCAATAAAGCCGCCAGGTCTGTATCCCCTCCGGCAGCAGGTTTCCAGTCAACCTGGACCACTTCCGCATCCTGGGCCTGGAGGCTTTCGGTAAAGGAATCCAAACCAAGATTGATGGCTGAGAATTTTCCTCCCAAAGAAGCCAGGTCAACGGGCAAATGATCCCTTTCTGAGACCGCATCATCCGTTTGATTCAGGGCTGCAGCCAGCCTTCCCGCATAGCGGACAGCCGCATCACTGCTGAAGAAAACCTTGGCGCCAGCCGCAATGAGCTTTTCCTGCTGCTCATCCCGGCCTTGAGGATCAGCTTCCGTTCCCGATAGGGTGATCACTACCTGTAAACCCCGGCCTGCGTTTTGAGCAGCTTTGATGGCCGCGTTGATGGCTGGCCCCAGCTCAGCGGCTGGATCAGGATGAGAGCCGTAGCCCAGCACCACATCCATCAGGATCAAGGCTGTTTCTGGGTCCTCGGCTTCAGCCACCAGGCGCTGCAAGCGCAGTTCATTGTCCATCATGGGGTGCAGTCGTCCCACTGTAAACTCATCTTCACCCAGGTCGACGATGGTATGCCCCTGGCTGACCAGTGAGTTTTCAAGTTCATGTTCTTTCTTGATAGGCACGTTTGAATACACAAGTGGTAAATAGCCTTCTAAAATCAGCAGGGCTTCGTACGCCAGGGTCCCGCCGGAATACAAACCGCGCAAGTAGCGCTGTTCGGGGGCAAAATTATCCCGGTTGAAGCCTGCCTCCCTATCCTGGGTGCTGATCTCATTGTCCAGGGCGACCGCCGCAGCGGCAGTATCATCGAATGTGGTTGTGAAATACAGGTTATCCAGCTCGCGCAGGGTTGTTTGATAGCCGATAAAATTCACCACCACCGGCTTGGAGAGGGTCCTGGCGTAAGCCAGGATCTGATCTGCAACCTCTTTATCCGGCGGTTTGGAAACCAGCACGATCACCCGCGTCTCCTGATCCCTGTCCAGCGCTTCGAGAGCCATCCGGGCTGTGATCCCGCCAATCTGCGATGAAAGATCCCTCCCTCCAGTTCCCAGGGCGTGAGTCAAACCTCCCCCATATTCCTGGATGCGGATGGAAACCTGCTGCAGGCCGGTCCCCGAAGCAGCTACCATTCCTATTGAACCGCGCTGAACCTGATTGGCAAACCCTAATCCGATACCATTGATAATCGCTGTGCCGCAGTCTGGACCCATCACCAGCAGCCCTTTTTCTGCGCCTTTGCTTTTCAAATCAAGCTCTTCCTCGACTGTGACATTGTCGCTGTATAAAAAAACATGTTTTCCTAATCTGAGTGCTTCCCGGGCGACGCCGGCTGCATAGCGGCCTGGCACAGAAATCAATGTCCAGTGAGCATCAGGAACCAGTTTAGCGGCCGATTCCAGGCTTTTTGGCTGGAAGTCATCTCCAGGGCCCTCCCGGCTGCGGCGGGCTGCCACCAATTCGTCTACCTGGGATAAGGCATCCTGGGCAGCGCCAGCGTTCTTGCCTTTCACGACCAGCACCAGATCATCGGCTTTGGCATGCTTGATTTCATCCACCAAGAGACCTGTCTGGTCAAGCAATTCCAGATTTGCCTGGGTGCCCATCACCACCCCGGCATCTTCCACGCCGGGGAGATCGGCCAGTGCTCGCTGGAGCTGCATCAGGACCACAGAATCAAAATAGGCCCCAGAACGAATTTCCGTTTTGATCTCAGCCATAAGTAAATCGCCTTTTGTTTGTTAAATCACTCCCTGCTCCTGCAAGGAATCCATTTCCTGATCACTGCAGCCCAGCAGGTCCCCTAGGATCTCCCGATTATGCTCCCCCAGGCAGGGTGGAGCTGAACGCAATTCAGGGGGTGTGCGGGATAACTTATAAGGGAGTCCTGTCAGAGAAACCCGCCCAGCTGATGAATGGTCTACTTCCTGGATCATATCCCGAGCCTGGACCTGGGGGTGCTGAAAGACTTCTGGAACAGTGTTGATCGGACCGCAAGGCAAACCAGCTCCTTCCAGAAGGGCCAACCACTCAGCAGCGTCCTTGTCAGCAAAGATTCCATTCAGAACCTGGATCAATTCCTGGCGGTGTTCCACACGCAGCTGGTTATTCTCAAATCGGGGATCGGTTTTCAGGTCAGGTGCGCCAAGCAGATCGCAAAGTTTGATCCATTGACCCTGGTTGGCCGCTCCTAACACAAAACCTTTATCCCGGGCCTGGAAGGGCTCGTAAGGGGCAATATTAGGATGGGCATTGCCTTGACGCCTGGGGGGGTCCCCACTGATCAGGTAATTAGCAGCCACATTGGCCAACAGGGCTGTTTGGGTGTCCAGCAAGGATACATCCACGTGCTGTCCCTGGCCTGATGCTGTTCTTTCATGCAGAGCAGCCAGGATAGCTGATGCCGCGAACATGCCGGCAGTAATATCAATGATTGGCACACCAACCCGGGAGGGCGGACCTTCGCTGGGTCCCGTGATGCCCATCATCCCTCCTTCTGCTTGGATGATTGCATCATATCCTGGTTTGTCCTTTTGAGGGCCCGTCCTGCCATAACCGCTGATAGAGCAGTAGACCAGGCCAGGATTTTCAGCTCGCAAAGCATCAAATCCTAAGCCCATCTGATCCAGTGCTCCAGTGCGGAAGTTTTCGATCAGCACATCAGACACCTTGACCAGATTCCGGATGATCTCCTGTCCCTGGGGATCCTTAAGATTCAAGGTCAAGCTGCGTTTATTGCGGTTGGCTGAAAGGAAATAGGCGGATTGACCTGGATAAGGGCCGCTGGCCTCTCCCACAAAAGGAGGTCCCCAGCCCCGGCTTTCATCCCCAGATCCCGGTCGCTCAACCTTAATGATATCGGCACCGAAATCACCCAGGATCATGGTACAGTACGGTCCAGCCATTGCCCTGGTTATATCGATGATCCGGATATCATTTAAGGCAGCCACGGATCTCTCCTCAGGTTTAGATTTAAATGGAACCCCCGCATTCCACCGGGACTCACCAGCCCAGAAATTTGGGGGATTTTATCCCCAAGTAAATACAGTATACCGTATTTCAGAGCACACAATCAGCATGATTTGGGCTGTCAAACGTCCTTCCCCAGTGGGTTGACAAAAGCGACCTCCCCATATAGACTAGGGGAAATATAAACGCAGGAGTTTAAAATGATCTGGTTATTTTTCTTAATGGTTGGTTCTGTAGTGATGATCATGGCCATGCGCATGGGCGCTGAAAGCCCATCCCATAATACGGCAGCCATCCGCATAAAGAAAGACCGCTAACCCGATCTCAGACAAAGACCCAGGCTGTCCCCCAGGACAGCCTTTTTTTCTTAAGACCGATACTATGGAGTCACCATGAACAAACACATACTTGTCGCCGTTGCCTGGCCCTATGCCTCCGCTGATATCCACGTGGGCAATATGACCGGATCCTATCTTCCAGCTGATATCTACGCTCGATTCCACCGCCTGCAAGGGAATCATGTGCTGATGGTCTCTGGTTCCGACAGTCACGGCACACCGATCACCGTGCGAGCAGACCAGGACAACAGCACCCCAGAAGAAGTCTATAAAAGATACCACGCCAAATTCCTGGATCTCTTTCAGCAATCAGGTTTGAGTTATGACTTGTTCACCAGCACACACACAGAAAATCATTTTAAAGTCGCTCAGACCATGTTCAGTGCCCTCAAGGAAAACGGATATCTCTATTCGGAGATCCAGGAACAATGGTATTCCACCACCCAGGAACGCTTTTTGCCGGATCGCTACGTAGAGGGGACCTGTTATATCTGCGGTTATGAAAATGCCCGGGGTGACCAATGCGACCAATGCGGCAATCTCCTGGAAGCAAACGGATTGATCAACGCCCGATCCAAGATGGATGGTTCTACGCCCGAGCTGCGGGAAACAGAGCACTTCTATTTAGACCTGGGAGCCCTGCAACCCAAGATCGTCGAGTTCCTCAAAGCCCGGGAAGATTATTGGCGTCCCAATGTCATCCGCCAATCCCTGGGCCAGATCCTGGCTGAAGACCTGCACGGCAGGGCGATCACCCGGGACCTGAAGTGGGGCATCCCTGTGCCAGTCTCCGGCTGGGAGGACAAGCGGCTGTATGTCTGGTTTGAGGCTGTGATCGGCTATCTATCAGCAACCATCGAATGGGCCTCGCTCAGCGGAGACCCCCAACGATGGAAAGATTGGTGGTACAACCCGGACAGCAGGTCTTATTATTTCATCGGCAAGGACAATATCCCCTTCCATGCCGTGATCTGGCCCGCACAGCTGGCGGGCGCTGGCAGCACTTTTGGCGCTTTCTTTGATGAGGATGATGAGCGGGCGTTGGTGCTGCCTTATGATGTGCCTGCCAACGAGTTTCTGAATATGGAAGGAAAAAAGATCTCCGGAAGCCGCAATTGGGTGGTTGACGCGCTGGATTTCCTCTCCCGCTATGATCCTGATCCTCTACGCTACTACCTGACCGCCAACATGCCAGAGACCCGGGACACGGATTGGGAATGGTCTGAGTTCGTCGTTCGCAACAACAACGAACTGGTGGCCACCTGGGGCAATCTGGTCAATCGGGTGCTTTCATTCGCCCATAAGAACTGGGATGGTCAGGTGCCCGAACCGGGAGCACTGCGGCCAGAGGATGAAAAGGTCCTGAAAATCATCGAGGAGGGATTTGACCGGGTTGCTGATCTATATGATAAGGTCAAACTTCGGGGGGCCCTGACCGAAACTATGCGCCTGGCTGGTGAGGTCAACAAATACCTGGATGAAAAAGCGCCCTGGTTTGAGATCAAGGAAGACAAGGGGCAAGCTGGGAAAACCATCTACACTGCCATCCGGGCCATCGACTCCTTGAAAATCCTCTTTGCTCCTGTGCTGCCGTTCACCTGCGAGCAGCTGCATCAAATTCTGGGCTATGAAGAGCCCCTTTTTGGAGAGCAATATACAGAAGAGATCTCAGATAATCTGAGCGCTCACACCGTTCTCCGCTACCGCGCTGGAGAACCTAAACTCAGCTGGCAGCCCAGCAAGATTCAGGCAGGGAGAGAGTTCAATAAACCGAAACCTCTCTTCCAAAAACTTGACCCGGAAATCGCAGAACAGGAATTAGAAAGAATGGGGTAAGATCATACATGGGAGCGGGGTTCTTAGACCAATTCAATAATTAGCTCCCGGCTAAAACCGGGAGCTAGACACAACCCAACGCGCCTTTAAAGGCGCGTTCTATCTTGGGGAAGTTCCCAATCATTAATCAGAGATTTCTGCTGCTGATGTTCTTTTTGATTGTTTACATACTTAAGAAGTCCAGGTATATCTCGACGTGATACAGAAAATACTCCATATCCTCCCTGCCAGCGGAAACCAATTTCCGGCATTATAAGATTTGCTATGACATAGGATATATATCCTTTAATCTCACCCACAATCACTGCGACGCTAATATATGGATGCAATTTGACTAATAAATGGATATGATCACTTGTGCAACCAATTGCTAGAATCTCAGATTTAGCAACCGTTATCCTTTCCCGGATCAATTTCCTTAAGTCTTTTTCGATTCTCTCATCTATCCACTGATTCCGCTTATACGTTGTCCATACAATGTGAAAGTACAATTGATGGAAAGACGATCCCATATATTGCCCCCTTATTTTTGTCTATCATACAGAAAACCAAGCCCTTCTTCCAGAGGGGCTTGGTTTTGATTAGCCCGCGGATTCATTCGCGGGTGCTTGGGAGGATGAAGGGTTTCATCTCATATTTATCAAAATGCGGGTTCCTTGGAGGATCCCGCATCTTGTGGATTCAGGACTAAGGGCTGACAAAACGACCCATAAAGAGGATGGAGTTGGTCTGGTGATCCCGGATAGCAAACAGGAACGGTCTGTCCACCGTGAGCTGGAGAGGATCCATGGGAGCGGCTGTCAGCTTCATGACAACTGCTGTAGCAGCAGCGGCTTCTGTGCCTTTCTCATCCACACCAACGTAAGCTTTGTGGAAAACATCTGAGATAAAAAGGTCTTTGTCACCGGTCATACCAGAAAAATCCGCCGCCGCGCTGAAAGCCTCCGGCATACCCATCGCTGCCAGCGTTTTTGCCAGACTGATCTCGGATTCAAACTCGAACTTCGGGAACCTCAGCTCGATGGGCGAGAAAGCCATTTCCGAGATAATCCCGTTCAGCATTTCGCTGGAAAATTTTGCTTCAAAGTCCTTGAAGGTTCCTTCATCCGGGATGAGGACCAACATGGATACCTGCCCACCCAGGTAGGGCAGAGCCACTGCCTGGTATCCGTCACCCTCGAGGTAAGCAAAATTAGCGTCTGATCCAGTGCTCATCATCGGCACTTCGATCTCTTCCCCGTCCAGGCTGTAAAAAAGCCCCTCTTCGGTAAGAGACTCATCAAAGGGTTCCATCCAGGTGGCTTTGAAGTAGATTGCATTGCTGAGCACCAGGCGGGTATCGGTGGTGATGGCACCCTCCGGGATCAAATCCTGGATTTTCTCTTTGGTCTCGTCGCTGACCCATTGGTTGATGGTTTGACGGGACTCCTCCGGCGCTTGAACGTAATCAAGCAAACGCAGTCCAGCCCCATAATTGAGGGCCAGGGTATCCAGAAAATCTTCCTTGAAGTGGAAATCCTGCTGACCCCAAATTGCGTTAGCAATATTCAACTGGAAAGGATCCCCTTGATCTTCTGGGATGTCCAGCTCTGCTAATCCTTCCAGGTGTTGGTCCAGAGCGTTGAACCCAGTATGGAGCTTCTCCTCGTCATCCAGAAAATGAAGCACCGCTGCCATCTCCTCGGCAGTCTTCCCTTCTGCGCCGGCATAGGTCATCGCCAGGGCGGAGGATATGCTGTAGGGTGAATAGAACAGGTTGCCCTGTCCTGAGGCCAGCTGCTGATATAAGTCAAGCGCGAACGCTGTGTTACCAGCAGCCAGGTCAGCCAGCTCTTCTTGGGGATAATCTGTCAGTTCTTCGCGGGTGACCTCAGAGGCCACTTCCTGGGGTTTATCTCCACCGGGAAGAAGGGCGCTGCCATTTGAGCAGCCAGTCAAAACCAGGATCAAAATCCCGGCCAGGACAAGATAGATATTGGGTGAGCCATTCTTATTAATCTTCATGTTTATCTCCATAAATAATTTTCGCTTCCAGGTTTATGACGGATAATATGGTCATTTTGTTCCCATTTCACTCCTTTGTTCACCTGTCTCTTCAAATCCGGTTATTGATGGGGTCTAAAAAGCAACGCTCGAGATTGGAAAACCACCCCTTGATCCAACTACCTGGATCATAATAGGAAAAGCCCCGCTTACAGCGGGGCTTGCTGGCACCACGAGCATCAGGATGCGGAGAATTAGTTCATTCACCAAAACTCACCAAAGTGACCCCGTCACCTCCCTCGCCTTCTTTGCCGCGTTCAAAATGGTCCACCTGGGGATGGCCCCTCAGCGCTTCGCGCACCGCCTTGCGCAGTTTGCCAGTCCCCATACCGTGAATGATCCGGACCCAGGGCAAGCGGGCCAGGAAAGCTTTATCTAAAAAATAACTCAGATTTTCCAGGGCTTCATGCACTTGCTGCCCACGCAGATCCAGCTCCGTACCCGGGGATTCCACCTCGGCAGGTGTATAGACTTTGGTTTGGGGAACTGTCTCCTGTTCCGGGTTCTCGCTGCCAGCAGTATGTTCTAAATCCGATTTCCGGGCTCTGACCCGAATATTCCCTACCTGGACCTCCACGTCATCCCCATTGACAGAGAGCACCTGGCCTTTCTTACCCAATGACCGCAGGTAAACACGCTGTCCCTTAAGGATGGGGCCAGATGGAATTGGTTGAGGGATCTTCGTCTGTCTTTTCGGCAAGGGCTCAGCGAGCACTTCATCAATCGCTTCAGCCTTCCCGTCCAGCTCCTCCACGCCAGCTAGCGGTTCTTTTCCCTGTTCTATTGCTGCCCGAATAGCTTCCAGGCCCTCTTTGAGTTCATCCAGCTCCTTTCTGGCCTCCCGGCGGGCCTCATCCAGCAGGTCAATCCGCTCGTCTTCGATCGCTTCAATGCGCTCGGCCAACTGCCGGCGCAAGGCCTCAGCATCTTTTCGGGCGCTTTCAGCAGCAATCCGGGCTTCTTCCGCCAGTTTGCGCTGGTGGCGGATCTCATCCAGCAGGTCATCCGCCCTCAGATCGGTGGGGTCAAGCGTTCCCCGGGCAGTCTGGATGATCTCGGCAGGCAGCCCCAGGCGGTTGGCGATGGCCAGGGCATTGGACCTTCCGGGTAAACCAATCGTTAAATGATAAGTAGGACGCAAACTATCCAGGTCAAATTCAACAGAGGCATTGACCACTCCCGGGGTGGCATGGGCATAGGCTTTCAAATCCGGATGATGCGTGGTCACCAAAGTGGTGACTCCCCGTTCCAGGAGGTGGGACATCAATGATCGCGCCAGGGCTGCCCCTTCCTGGGGATCGGTTCCTGCGCCTAATTCATCCAGGATGATCAGCGATCTTCTGTCCATCTTGCCAAGGATATTGATGATGTTGGTAATGTGACCAGAGAAAGTGGAAAGAGACTGTTCAATGGATTGTTCATCTCCGATATCGGCATAAATGTTCGAGAACAGGCTGAGCTCTGAATTCCCCAGGGCAGGGATATGCATCCCGGTCTGGGCCATCAGGACCAGCAATCCAACTGTTTTCAGGGTGACCGTCTTACCACCTGTGTTGGGGCCGGTGATGATCAAGGCGTATGTTTTATCATCCAAGACAAGATCAATAGGAACCACTTCCCGGGGATCAAGCAGCGGGTGCCGGGCGCCAAACAGGCGCAGGGTCACCCCGGGGTGGCCCGCTGTTTGCTTTTTAGGAAAGGGGCGCATTGTTGGACGGACAGCATTCAAGTTCAGGGCAAATCTTCCCCGGGCAAAAGCCAGGTCAAGCCGGGTGAGGGTCTCAACCATATCCACCAGCGCGTCTCCTTGCTCTGCAACCCGAGCTGTTAGATCAGCCAGGATCCGCTGCACCTCATCCCTTTCATCCAGCTCCAGCTTCCGGAAGCGATTGTTGGCATCCACCATCGATTGGGGTTCAACGTACAATGTGGCTCCAGATGTAGATTGGTCATGCACGATACCAGGAACATGCGGCCGGGCCTCGGCTTTGATAGGCAGCACATATCTGCCATTGCGTTGAGTGATGATGGACTCCTGGAGGTGTTTGGCAATTTCCGGCCTTTTCAATAGCTGATCCATCCGGCTCTTCAACCGGCCGTGCAGGGTCCTTAACTCATTCCGGATCTGACCCAATCGCGGGGAAGCCTCATCCAGGATTTCCTCCTGATCAGAGATTACCTGGGTGATTTTGCTGATCAATCCCAGGGACTCCGGCAGCCGCTGCACCATGGCTGCCAGGGATGGGTAATCCCAATCCTCTTTTTGAAATTGACGTTTCAGATTCCGGGCAGCCACCAGGGAATCCTTAACATGCAGAAGCCGGTTGGGTTCCAGGACCATTCCTCGTTGAGCATCAGCCACGATCCGCCGCAGGTCCCGGGCACCCCCAATGGTAATCCCGGGATGCAGGGTGATTAAAGCCAGCGCCTCAGCGGTTTGCTGCTGAAGAAGGTCGACCTCTTCCAGATCCGTGGAAGGGACCAGCTCCAGGACTTTCTCCCGAGCGGGATTGAAATGGCACAGATCAGCCAGTTCAGCCAGGATGCGGGGATATTCAAGGGTGGCAAGTGTTTTCTGATCCATGGCTGTCAGTTTACCATAAACGCCTATCACCAAAACAGCTGATTGGCAGACAAGCCGCAAAACGAAAGCAGCGTCATACTGGGTCGAAAAATGCCTGCCAGGGGGTCAGGATCCAGCGCTGACCGATCCAGCTCAGAAAGAACCAATTCGGGTTATAATCCTACAATATCATTTTAAAAGTACGCAAGATCACTGAACTATGGCCCGTCCCATCTGGTTTGTCAACTTTCTCAAGCGTATTTATCCCACCCGGCACTCGATCGCCAGGCTGACCAAGCTGCCTTTAATTGGAGACCTGGTGGATCATTTGCTGTTCCGGGGTGATGAGATGTATGTGATCCCCAAAGATCAAACCATACAGATCAATGCCCAGCTAGACAATCCCGAAAGCACCATCATTCCCTCGCAGCTTGTGGAACATTACATCAATCAAGCCAGCCATCACTGGATCATGGATTTTTGCATTTGCCGGGAAGGAGATGGCTGCCAGGATTATGCTCAGGACCTGGGCTGCATCTTCCTCGGCGAACCCGTGCTGCAGATTAACTCAAAATTAGGCAGGTTGGTGACCAGAGAAGAAGCCCTGGACCATGCCAGACGCTGCCGGGAAGCCGGCCTGGTGCATTCTGTGGGCCGCAACCGGTTGGATTCCATCTGGTTGGGAGCAAATCCCGCAGAAGAACTGATGACCATCTGCAATTGCTGCCCCTGCTGTTGTTTATGGGGATTGGTGACAGACCTAACACCAAAGATCAGCGAGAAGATCACCCGCCTTCCAGGGGTCGAGTTGGCCGTCAATGGGAATTGCACAGGGTGCGGCTTATGCGCGGATGGGATTTGTTTTGCTGATGCCATTCAAGTGAAGAACGGGCAAGCGGTGATCAGCCTGGAATGCCGCGGCTGCGGCCGGTGCGTTGAGATTTGTCCTGAGGGAGCGATCATCTTGACCATCGATGGGAAAGAAAACCTGCAAGAAACCATCCGGCGGCTGGACCAGCTGGTGGATCTTGATTAAAATAGGACCGGGTCCCTCCCTATCAGCTAAATCTCAAAGGAATCCTCTGGCACCCAGGGTGGCACACAAACCGCCAGGAACACCAGATCAATCTCCCCAAGATTGCTGATCTGGTGGATTTCTTCTGCGTCGATATGACACATCTGTCCTGGCCCGATTACAAACTCCGCCTCATCAACGCGCATCTGACCTTCGCCCTCAAGAATATAATATGTCTCCTGGGAAACTTGGTGATAATGCGGGGAGCTGGATTTCCCTGCCGGGATCCGGATATAGGCCAGGCTGTGATTTGGCCCTTCACCAGCTGACTTTCCTACCAGCTCATATATGATCTCCCCGCTGGGAGTGACCAGCGGGGAGTCACTTAACGCGTTCTGGACAAACCTCATTTCAGCTCCTTCCTTCTCCCTGATTGCTTGATTCATAGATCAAGTCCGTCCGGGCTGCCAGTATAAAATCATTTTCATGCATGCCATCCACCACAAAGGTCCACCAGCTCACGGCAGCGCGGCCCCAGCTGATCAGGATCGCAGGGTGATGATCTTCTTCCTCTGCCATCTCTCCCACCTGGTTGGCAAAATCCAATGCTTCCTTGAAATCGAAAAATTGGAAGTTTTTTTCCAGGCGTGGGATGGATTCCCGTTCCACAATCCCCCAGCCGGGCAGAGAAGGCAGCAGCTGCTTGATTTCTTCATCCGAGAGAGGTTGGTCACCCTCCCTGCAGGGCTGGCAATTTCGCTCAGCCAATTTGTCCATGAGCTTTCCTTTCCAGCTGAGTAAAAGGCAGCTGGCTCTGTTTGGAAATAAAATGACCCGTTTCCTCAAAGCCTAAATTCCGGAATGTTTGCAGAGAGCGCCGATTGAATTCAGCAATCGTCACCCGGAAAACCTCCGGTCGGTAGACGTGCCAGGCATGATTCAAAACTGCGGCAACAAACGCCCTCCCCCGACCCTGGCCAGTCAGATCAGGATGCAGCCCAACACCCACATCCAATACCTGGGGTTCGCCGCTGGCATAATCCCCTCCCGGCACCTGGGCGTCTTTCCCATAACAACAGTATCCCACCAACTCACCTTCCCGGTCCAGGGTGTAGTGATAGCGGAAATCCGGGTTGAGCAGTCCATTCAAATCTTCAGGATTGAGGTCGTAAACACCATAAGGAGGCTGATAACTCCAGGTGATGATTCTCAGTGCTTGTTCTTTGGTCATTGGATGGATTTGAAAGACAGTCATCACAACTCATCTCCAGCCAATACAGGGATTCAAAGGGAAATATTCGCTCAATCAGCAGTCAAAATATGAGAGATGACCGTAGCTCCACTGCCGCCAATATTCTGGGTCAGCGCAACCTCTGCCCCATCGATCTGGGCTTTACCTGCTTCACCGCGAAGCTGTTGGACAGCTTCCACAACCTGGTACATACCGGTCGCGCCGACAGGGTGTCCGCGAGCTTTCAAGCCTCCCATAGTGGCGATGGGAATCCTGCCAGTGGGGATGATCTCACCTTCCAGCCCCAACCGCGGCCCTTGGCCGCGTTCTGCAAATCCACAGGCTTCCAGGGAAAGCGCAGCCATGATCGAAAAAGCATCGTGGATCTCAAAGACATCAATCTCATCCGGACCCACATCAGCCTGGCGGTAGGCTTCCCGGGCTGATTTTTCTGCCGCGGAGAGCCAGAGAGGATCATGACGGTCATGGACAGCTATACTATCTGTGGCAACGGCTGACCCAGCTATTTTCACGATCGGTTTCTGGCTCATACCCTGCACCAGGTCCAGTGGGACCACAATTGCGGCAGCTGCGCCATCACCAATCGGGGAGGCATCCATCAAGTTGATGGGATCAGCCACCATAACTGCCTTACGGTAAACCTCTTCCGTGATCGGTGATTGAAAGCGGGCATTGGGGTTGTTGACCCCATTGGCATGGGCATTGATAGAAAAGGGAGCAAAATCCTCATGTTTCCAGCCATATTCATGCATATACCTGCGCATGATCAAGGCATTCAGTCCCACAAAAGTGATCCCATGCACCCCTTCCCAATCGGCGCTGGCAGCTGTAGCCAGGGCGGAAGTGGTTTCGCGGGGTGAAGTGTCCGTCATCTTTTCCACGCCAACCGCCAGGGCACTGGACACCAGACCGGAGCCGACCGCAACCAGGGCAGACCGCAATGCCAGCGCACCTGATCCACAGGCAGCTTCCACGGTCATCGCCTCAATGCCCCGGAAGCCGACCCAGTCAGAAATCAAGGCACCCAAATGAGTTTGCTTGTCCAATTGGCCGGCCATCATATTACCAACGAAAAGGGCTTCTACTTTATTGACTTCAGCGTCCTTTAAAGCAGCAAAGATCGCCTCACCAGCCAATTCCACCAGCCGCTTTTCCCAGTGTTCAGCAACAGGCACCTGCCCGATTCCCAAGATAGCTACTTCCCGCATATCCTTCATCCTTCACTAACCCAGCTGGATGATCCCAAACCAGGTCCTAACCCCTATTATGTTCATCTGTGCTCTCAAATTCTATCAGATTCTAAAAACAGGGACCGGGTCCCTTTAAAAGGGACCCGGTCCCTGTTTTATATGTCAGCAGCAAAAGTTTCCCGAAAGCTAGGAAAATAAGGCGGCGAAATTAGCCAGGATGATCAGGGCCAGAAAGAATCCCATCCCAACTTGATTGCCAGACTGCGCCACAGGGTAGAGAATCACCGCTGGAACCATCAGACATAGAAAAAGGGCTAGGTAAGCACGAGCAGGATGGGAACGGAATTTCTGGGTTAATTTTTTCATGAGAACAACACCGCCAGGAAAGTCAACAAGCTGATCAACAACAGCAGGATACAGATCACCGGAAGCAGCTTGCGCATGATCTCACCCTCCTTCCCCTCCATGCCTGCTGTGCTAGCGCCAACGATCACTTTGGTCGGCGCAGCGACCGAACCCAGTGCTCCACCTGTTGTTTGGGCAGCCAATATAAAAGCCGCGGGCAATCCCAGGATCTCAGCTGTTCTCAACTGCAGGGCAGAAAAGACCAGGTTGGAATTGGCGTTGCTGCCGGTCATCACCGCGCCTAAGGCCCCGATCCAGGGAGCAACAGCCGGATAAAACCAGCCAATCGAGCTAGAGAATCCCTCCGCCAGCGTATCAGTCATCCCGGCATGACCCATGATCACAGCCATCATCACGATCGATGTGATGCCCACACTGGAGGAGATCACTCTTTGTCCTGTGCTCTTTAGAATCCTCCCCAGAGCCCCTTCCCGGTACCAGCCCGCTGATCTGAAGATCAAATACGCCGCCAGGGATGAGACCAGCAAGATCATGCCCGCATGCCGCAGCACATATAGCTGGCGGCCAGGTCCAGCCGGGACAACAAACCCCGCGCCGGTGACTGTTTGAGGAAAATCAAATCCGATCCGGACCTGGCTCAAGAAAGGCTTCAGGCCCGGAACAAGCTGGATCACCAGGGTTAACCCAACCAGCACCCCGTAGCCGGCGAGAGAGATCAAAAGATCCTTCCAGGGAAACTCGGATTTTTGCCCCTGATTGTCCCGCAGAAGGAAAGCCAGGGGAATCCCGACCATCAGGCCCACCGTACCCCCCATCAACCCCCCAATATTCCATAAACCCAGGGTCACTGTTGCGTACTGAGCAGCGGACATACTCACGCCGATGACCAGGATCGGCAGCCAGAGCCGGGAAAGTGCCTTCCAACCTCCTGTCACCAGGGCAACAGCTACTCCGACCAATAAACCTGTGATGCCCAGGAAAATCGCTGCCGGACCAGCCAGGGTTTCCCAACCCAAGCCGGTTACCGCCATCATGGCGTTAAAGGACGCTCCCAGGGATCCGAATGTCACCGCCCAGGTATGCCCAAGCGAGGGAATCACCACAGCCAGCAGGGGGGAAAAGCCTAAACCAACCAGGATGGGAGCGATCACAGCGGTTGGCACGCCAAATCCACCCACACCCTGCAAAAAGGAAGCGAAGATCCAGCCGATCAGCAGGGCCTGGAACCCTTTATCCCGCGTCAAGTGCGGCAGGGTCTTGCTCAGCACCTCAATGCCGCCGGCTTCGGCTACAACCCGGTAGAGCAGGAAAGCGGTCCAGATGATCAGCAGCACATCCATGATCAAAAATACGGCCTTGGCGTGGGCATAAGCCAGCGTGGGCAGGTTGATCTTGAACCATACCCAGGCAATCAAAACCGCTGTCAGGTAACCAGCTCCACCTGCCCGCGATGCTTTCCAGCGGAAACCCACCATCAAAACCAAAATAACCAGGATCGGAGCCAGAGATAAGATAAACATGGGCATTATTTCAACTCATTTAATAACAACAACCATTGTAGCACGGAACCTCTGGGCGAATTCATGAAACAACGCTTGATGACCTTCATCCTGGTCTGCCAGGGTGGTTACACAACCAGCACCTAACGTGCTAAAATACTCGCTCAGGCAAATCAGCGGAACAAGGATCTATGGATACTGTGATTTTAGACCAGATCGAATTCGACCCCCACCCTGCCCGGGTCTTCAAGAAATTGCATGTCAAACCTGACAGCCGATATCAGGAACTGGTGCTGAATATGCTTGAACAAGCCCGCCAGATCGGCCGACCCAAAGCAATGTACAGCGTCGCCGGGATCGATGAGAATTTTACAGACGGCGTGGTGATCGAAGGCATCAGAATGGAAAGCCGGATCATGGCCGTCAACCTGCAAGACGTGCACCGGGTTTTCCCCTACCTGGTGACCAGCGGTAGGGAATTATACGATTGGAAAATGGGCTTTGAGGATATGTTGGATTCTTATTACGCCGATGAGATCAACCAAATGGCTCTGCGGACAGCAGAGAAGCACCTCCTGGACCATCTAAAAACCACTTATCAGCTTGGAAAAACCGCCTCGATGAACCCTGGATCCCTGGAGGATTGGCCCATTACCGCTCAGCGCAGCCTCTTCCAGCTGCTCGGTGATCCGCAGGAAGCCATCGGTGTTGAGCTGTTGGACAGCATGTTAATGCTGCCCAATCAAACGGTTTCGGGAATTCGTTTTGTCTCTGAAGAAGGATATTCCAACTGTGAACTTTGTCCGCGAGAAATTTGCCCTCACCGCCGGACTCCATTTAACCCTGATCTGATGGGTGATAAATACAACTGAATTGCCACCAGCCTTCTCCCTTCCCATAAATCACAGGACTGAGTCCAGAAAATCGAGGACGACAGCAGCCACCTGATCCGGTTTTTCCAGCGGCAGCAGATGTCCGAGTGAAGGCAGTGACACACCCTGGCCGCGGGGCAATCCATTGGCAATCCGCTCCAGGGTCTTTTGACTGATGGTATCTGACCTTTCCCCCCGCATCACCAGCACCGGACATTGGACCCGGGATAGATTCCTCCACACATAGCGATCGGCTGAACCCCCGGTTTCATAGACCCGCACTTCCCAGGCGGGACTGTACTTAAGGCCCACAGAACCATCCTCCTGGGGATCCGCCAAACCCTGGACATAATCGCGCAGCACATCATCCGGGATGGCCCCAAAGACTCCCTTACCCCGATAGTTCTGAAACATGCTCTCCTGATCGGGAAAACTGGTCCTGCGCCTCAGGGTCCTTCGAACCAGGGGGTGAAGATAGCGGAATAGGTTACGGGGAGCCAAGCTACGCATCAGGAACCCTGTCCATCCCGGGAAAATGGTCGGCTCGATCAAGACCAGCGCCTGAAATTTTTCCGGCTTCTCGATCGCGGCCATCAGGGAGGCCATCCCTCCCAGCGAGTGTCCCATGCCAATCAATTTCTCAGCACCTCCAGCCGCCTTGAGATGAGATGGCAGGGCTGTTAAATAATCATCACGGAATAGGCGCCAATCCGTCAGGGAACCAGGTTCGGATCCAGGCCAGAACGGGCGTAAATAAATCGCCTTGACTTGATAATCATCCAGAAATGGATCCAGGAAAGCGCGATAGACCTGTGGTGGGTAGCCATTGGCATGGGCATGGATCAGTAAAGGACCCTGGTCGCTGAGGGCCAATGGCTCAAGGGGTTTGATCATCTTCTTCCCGTTTCCTTCTTCGGGCGCGTCTTAATCTCTTCCTTTTTTTCCTGCTGACCTTCTTTCGCCGCCTGAGGGATATTCCCAGCGCTAAAAAGGCCACTCCCCCCAGCAGAAACCATCCCTGATCCAACAGGAACGATGAAGAGGAAAAGAAGATCACCAGGCTTAGTAAGCCAATCAGCGCAAAAAAATTTCCCAGTTTCTTAACCATGGGCTACTGGGAATGGAAATCTTTGCCAAGCGGAAAAGACCTTCACTCTACATAATCCTCTAATTTATAGGACACATTGGGACTGCGCAATTTACGTAGAGCTGTGGCTTCGATCTGGCGGATCCGCTCCCGGGTGACATCAAAATAAGCCCCAACTTCTTCCAGGGTGTGCACCTTGCCGTCCATCAAGCCAAAGCGAAGTTCAAGGACCTGGCGCTCGCGGACCGAGAGGTTATCTAAAGCCTTGCCGAGCTGTTCCCGCATCATCTCTGTGGCGGTGGCTTCAATGGGTGAAGCAGCATCCTCGTCCTGGATAAAATCCTCCAGTTGATTGTCATCCTCATCGCCCACAGGGCGATCCAGGGACATGGGATCCTCTGCCGCCCGCAGGTAGCGGTGAACTTTTGCGGTGGCTTCGCGCCAAACACGCAGCAGTTCAGGAGAAAGATCTTCTTCCTGATCCTCCTCCTGAAGGTAATCTTTGATGGCTTTCTTATCCTTCCTGGAGAGATAGTCCGTTTCCAGGGCGATTTCCTTTAATGTTGGCTCATGTTCCAGTTCCTGGGTCAATCGACGGCGGATCCGCAGCAGCTGCGTTACGGTTTCAAAGACATGCACGGGAATGCGGATGGTCCTGGCCTGGTCAGCAATGGAGCGGCTCACGGATTGCCTGATCCACCAGGTAGCATATGTGCTGAATTTAAAACCCCGAGTTGGATCGAACTTAGAAACCGCCCGCAGCAGTCCGACATTGCCTTCCTGGATCAAGTCCAGAAAGGAGTTCCCCCGCCCGATGTAGTGCTTAGCGACACTGACCACCAGCTTAAGATTGCGCCGGATGAGAGCCTGATAGGCTTCATAATACCGGCTCCAGAGATCTTCTATCTCCATCTTGAGCTCTTCTTCCTCGGGCAGCTGGGCCTGGAATTTTTTCAGGGAAGGCAATTTGTTCTTTTCAGAGAACCAGGGCTTAATCCATGCCGCTACCGGATCCGGAAAGGAGTATAACGCGACATAGAAATGGAAGATGTTGCGGGCTACACAACCCCAGTCCTCATTTTCACCCCATAATCCATTATCGAGGTAATCACGGGTATATGATGGCGGATCCAGAAACCAGGTCTGACGCAGTTCCCGGGCCTCATCGAAGATCGCCATCCAATCAGGACAATCCATCTTCAGACGCCTGGTATCTTCCTGGATACGTTTATACATCACCAGCAGGTCATCGTAGATGGCTGAATAAAGATCGTAATCAGTGGGGGTTTCCTTGTCCACCAGCGGGTGTTCGTGTTTCAAGCGGTCCATTCGGCGCGTGGAAAGCAGCCGAGCGCCCAACCAGAACTCCTGGTGCACATCCAGGAGATCGATGGTACCGATATCATTCAGGTACATCTGGACTGGATCGTCGCGGAGGGCAGCCCTGATATTCGCGCCTTCCTGTTCTAGGTTCGTATGTTCTTTCTGCATTGGCTTTCACCCCAAAATGGTCAGTAAAAGCGGTTTCTATAAAACATACTGGTGGTGGACCTTGACTTCCTCAGGAATCAAAGGCAGCAGTCCGGCTGGTTAATCTCTTGAGTGCTATATCTATTTTATGCTCAATTCTCGTGCTTTCGAGAATAACTTGCTGATAACTGATCGACTTAAAATCACCATTTTCATGGTCTCTTTCCTGCAGGAAGCGGTAGTGATCATTCTGCTTGGCAATTTGCCACTTCCGGATGTTCAAAAACGCCCGCATCAAATCCTCCAGGACTTTATCAGCGTTAGGATTTAGATCCTGGGTCATCACCAATAACTCATCGACAATAGCCTCAAAACTCTCAGGCAAATGGCTGATGATGTAATCGCGGGGTTCCTCCTCAGCTTGAGCCAGAGCATCCTTAATAATTCTAATCAAGATTTGAAAATCTGCATTCTGGAAATCTTTCTCACAAAATCGTGCCAATCCATCCTGGCTGAGGGCTCGATCAACCTTGTAGATCAATTCCGGCTCTCTCAGCAAAATGCCCAGGCAGTGTTTTTCATACACTTCCCCATCTCTGCGGCTCTTTCTCTCCCCAGTGGGCGCTTGACCTGGAGTGTCCGCTCTCTTTTTTAAGCCAGCTGGACGTCTTCTCCTTCGCTCTGGTCGGAACCGAAGCAGGGTATTTTCATTGATTTCTAATAAACGGGAAAGCCGCTGGGTGTACGCATCCCTCTCAATGGCATTCGGCAAATCATCGATCAGAGGTAAGACCTGGGTGGCAATCGCGCTTTTCACCTTGGGATCATCCAAATCTTGATCCCTGGCCAGGGCATCCATGACATGGACGACCACGGGGCTCGCTTCCTCCAGCAAAGTCCGCCACAGGTCAGGATCCTGGTTGGTGACATCGTCCGGGTCCATTCCGGGGGGCAGGGTTAAAACCCGGATATCGGCGTTTAAACGATTTTCATGGATGAGCAATCCCCGGGCATCAAATACCACCTGCGATTTGCGGTCCAGCGTTTCCCGGGCGATCTGCAGCCCACGCAGTGTGGCTTTCTGCCCGGCTGCGTCACTGTCCATGGCGATCACAAATTTATCAGTATATTTCTTGAGCACCTGCAGCTGGTATTCATTGAGGGCTGTGCCCATCTGGGCGACAATATTCCGGAACCCATACTGGTAAGGGCCGATTACGCCCATATAGCCTTCCACGATCACGACCTGGTCCTGATCGCGGATAGGTTTGCGGGCTGCATCCAGGCCAAACAGTAGCCGGCTTTTATCAAATATCGCTGTCTGGGGTGAATTGAGATATTTAGGCACATCATCGGGATCGAGCGCCCGGGCCCCAAATCCTGCCATGTTTCCACTCCGGTCCCGGATGGGAATCATCAAGCGATGACGGAAACGATCATAGACACCGCCATCATCATTTTCTGAAACCAATCCCGCATCCTTTATTTCCTGCAGGCTGAATCCCTGGTTGCGGAAATGGCTCAAAGATGCTTCCCAGGAATTGGGGGCATACCCTAACCCAAAGGCCTCCACCGTTTCCTGGTTGAGACCCCGCTTATGCAGGTAATCCCTGGCTACCTGACCAGCAGGGATCTCCCGCAGCTGGTAGCTATAAAAGGAAACTGCCTCCTCCAGCAGGGAACGAATGCGGTCCCCGGCTTCTTTTTCTTCCATGGCCTGGGGCGTGAGGGGCTTGAGCTGCACACCCGCCCGCTCAGCCAGGATCCTGAGCGCTTCCGAAAACTCATAGCCTTCTTTCTTCATCACAAAGCTGAAAACGTCGCCTCCATCATCACATTCCCCAAAACATTTCCAGGTTTGTGTGTCCGGAAAAACCACAAAAGAAGGCGTGTTCACATTATGATGGAAGGGGCAAAAACCAGAATAATTGCGTCCTGCCCGGCGCAGTTCGACACTCTCTGACACCAGGTCAACGATATCAATCCGATCTTTGATCTCGTCAGTCACGCTCATAGATTACACCAGGTAAATTTGGGTTCAAAACCGATTATACCAAGTTGAAAAGGGGTTCGAGGATAAAAATCCACCCCCTAATAATCTTGATAAGCAGGGGATGGATCTCAATCCAGCCTGGAAAAGGGATTTATTTAGCGGTTGTTTTTCTAAAAACCTTCCAAACGGGTCATGTCCAGGAACCCCTCAGCAAGTCCGGAAATATCCTGCAGTAAACCCAGACGGTTCTCCCGGATTGCTTGATCCTCATCCATCACCAGTACATTATCAAAGAAATCCGTGATCAGCGGTACCAGGGGGGTGAAAACCTCAAAGAAAACCCCCAGCTCTCCAGAGGATAAATCAGCCGCGGCAGCTCTGGCAACCGCCTGTCCCAGACGCTGCTCCTCTTTCTCAACCAAGCGGTCTGGATCTACTGCATAGCGCTCTTCGAGATCCCTGGTGATGCGCACACAGCGGGCAAAGGCATCCAGGGTGAGTTCCCAATCATCCTTTTCGACCCACGCAGCCAGGACCTTGACCCCCCGGAAGGTACTGGCGGGGTTATGCCCCTGGGCTGTGACCACCGCATCGACCACATCATAGGGGTACCCCTCATCCCGCAGGTAATTTTGCAAACGGTCTTTGATGAAATCCAGGCAAGCTTCCCTGTCATCGGGAGAGATCTCAATGGGAAGGTTATCAATGGCAGCGTCCAGCGCCAGCGCAAGGTCTAAATCCAGATCCCAGTGAATGAGATTGCCTACCAAGCCCAGGGCGGCTCGCCGCTGAGCAAAGGGATCCTTGCTTCCGGTAGGTGCCAGACCCGCCGCGAACAACCCCGCCAGGGAATCCAGCCGGTCAGCCAGGCCGACTACCAGACCCGGAAGGGTTTGCGGCGCCGGGTCATCTGCAGAGGAAGGCAGATAATGCTCCCGGATTGCCACGGCCACTGGCTCTTTTTCTCCAGAGGCAAGGGCGTAATAATAACCCATCACACCCTGCAGGGAAGTCATCTCAATCACCATCTGAGTTGCCAGATCCGCTTTGCAGAGTTCAGCTGCCCGCTGGCTGGCCGCGAGTTCTTCACCCTTCAGATCCATATTCTCGGACAGCTCATCGACCAGCTTCCTGATCCGCTGGACCTTATCTCTCATTGATCCCAGGTCCACCTGGAAAGTCAGGGTTTCCAGCGCTGGGAGGTAATCCTCCAGCGGTTGGGCCTGGTCAGCTTTCACAAAATACTTCGCGTCCGCAAAGCGAGCCAGGATCACATCCGCGTTGCCCTGGGTGATCTGGGGCAGCCGGGGAAACGCTCCCTCCGGGGACGGCTTATTGGCAATGGTGATGAAATACGGCAGCAGCTTTCCGTCATCCTCCACTGGAAAATAGCGCTGGTGCTTCTTCATCACCGAGATCAACACTTCCCGAGGAAGATCCAGAAAAGCGGGATCAAACTCTCCTAACAGCGCAGTAGGTGCTTCCACCAGGTGAGTGACTTCCTCAAGCAGGTCCGAATCCACACCCGCTTCCCCTCCTGCTTGCTCAGCCAGGTGGTTGACATCCCTGAGGATTCTATCCCGTCGGGCATCCTGATCGAGCAAAATACCCTGATTTGCCAGGGTCTTTACATATTCATCCGGGGAGGAAATTTCAATCTCCCCACCGCCATCAACAAAACGCAAACCCCTGGTATAAGGCCTCACGCTCAGACCCGCATAAGAAAAGGGGACCAAAGATTCGCCGTGCAAGGCTAACAGCCAGCGAATGGGACGGGAAAAAGCCAGGGCAGGGTCATTCCAGCGCATAGACTGGCCAAATCGCAGGGACTGGATCAGCTCTGGTAACGCGGAGGAGAGGACATCGCGGGCAGGCAGTCCAGTTTTCCGCTCCACAGCCACTACGTACTCCCCACCATCCATTTCCTTGATTTCTAAATCCGCAACTGTCACACCTTTGGATTTCGCAAACCCTTCAGCTGCTTTGGTAGGATATCCATCCTCATCAAATGCCCGTTCACGGGGAGGCCCTTTCACAAGCTGTTCCAGGTCCTCCTGCCCGGGGGCCAGGCCGGTCAGCAAGAGCGTTAACCGGCGGGGAGTTGCCAGCACCCGCAGATCTTCATAATCCAACCGTAAGTCAGCGAACATAGCCGGGGCAGCTGTCTCAAGCTGTTGAATGGCATCTACCACGTCTCCCGGGGGCAGCTCTTCGGTGCCAATTTCCAGCAGGAAAGGTGTTGGTCCTGCAGGAACACTGCCGGACTTGGATTTGACCACTGGGGCTGAGGTTTCATCCCCGATCCCCAACCAGGGAAATTCCATTTCCTGGCGCTCCTCAAGGTAGCATTCAGCTACCTGGCGGGACAGGTCACGCATCCGGTGAAAAAACCCTGCCCGTTCCGTGACGCCAACTGCGCCGCGGGTGTCCAGCAGATTGAAAGTGTGCGAGCATTTGAGTACAAAATCGTGGGCTGGCAGCGTTTGTTTATTTTCCAGGCAGCGGATGGCCTCATTTTCGTAGATCCGGTACAGCTCCCGCATCTGATCCACTTCAGCAAGTTCGAAGGCATATTTACTGAACTGCTGTTCACTTTGCAGCTGAACATCCCCATAGGTGTAATCCCGAGACCAGCGGATTTCCTTAAAATCCCTCACACCCTGCAGGGCCATGGCAATGCGCTCCAGCCCATAGGTGAGTTCCACTGATACAGGATCCAAAGGCTGTCCGCCTGACTGCTGGAAATAAGTGAACTGGGTGATCTCCAGGCCATTCAACCACACTTCCCAACCCAATCCCCAGGCGCCCAGGGCAGGGGATTTCCAGTTGTCTTCCACAAAGCGGATGTCATGTTCCACTGGATTGATACCCATGGCTTCCAGGGATTTCAAATACAGCTCCTGGGGATTGCCAGGATCCGGTTTGAGAATGACCTGGTACTGGGTGTGCTGATAGAAACGGTTGGGATTTTCACCATAGCGGCCGTCATCAGGGCGAATAGATGGCTCTACGTAACCCACATTCCAGGGTTCCGGTCCCAGTACGCGCAGTGAGGTGGCCGGGTTCATGGTCCCTGCGCCAACCTCCGTGTGGTAAGGCTGCCAGATCAAGCAACCGTTCTCCGCCCAGTATTTTTCCAGGGCCATGATCAGGGATTGGAAATCAAATGCATCAGACATAATTACTCCTGCTTCGGAACTCTGCTCGGTAGTTGGGTCCGGAATGTTCCCGAAATTATAACATGCAGGTTGATCGGGAATTTGAGCCCAAAGGGACCTAACACCGCTCAGGATATTATTCCCATCACAAATCAGCTTTCTTGAAGTATAATCGCAAAACTGGATCAGATTTGTCTAACCTAATACCCTAAAAAGAGGCAATAATGGCAGAAAAATATAAACAAGAACGCTGGAGCTTAGATGCTCTTTATCCCGGTCATGATACCCCGGAGTTAAAGAGCGCCATGGAGAAGCTCGAGAAGGATATCGGTGATTTTGAAGCCTACCGAGACCAGCTCACGGATGACATCGATCAAGAAACCTTCCAGCAAATGCTCACCGACCTGGAAGCGATCACAAAAGAAGGTGGTCGATTAAATGGCTATTCCTTTTTATGGTTCTCGGAAGATACCCTGAACCAGGATGCGATCGCATTCCAGGGAAGAATCCAACAGTTCCTGGTCGGGCTGCAGAATAAAACCCTGTTTTTCAACCTGTGGTGGAAAAAACTCGATCAGAAGAACGCGGACCGGCTGATGGAAAAAGCCGGTGACCTGCAGTACTGGTTGGAGGAGATACGCCACTTCACTCCTTACACCCTGACCGAACCGGAAGAGAAGATCATCAATATCAAGAACGCGACCGGGCCAACCGCCCTCTATTCTTTATACGAGTCGATCACCAACCGCTACAGCTACAAGGTAGAAATCGAAGGTGAGGAAAAAGAACTGACGCGGGGGCAATTGATGGTTTATGCCCGCCATCATGATCCCGACCTGCGGGCAGCTATCTACCAGGAACTCTACCGGGTTTATGGAGATGAAGGGCCGATCCTGGGCCAACTGTACCAGATCAAGGTGCGGGATTGGTACAACGAGTACATCGATCTGCGCTCTTATCAAAGTCCGATCGCTGTCCGGAACCTGCTCAACGATGTGCCCGATGAGTCTGTGGATGTGCTGCTGGATGTATGTGAAAAGAATGCCCCCGTTTTCCAGCGGTTCTTCGATCTCAAGGCCCGCTGGCTGGGCATGGACAAGATCCGCCGCTACGATGTATATGCGCCGGTGGCCAAGACCGAATCTGATAAAAAGTACCCCTATCAAGAAGCTGTGGATATGGTGCTGGATGCCTTCCAGGCCTTTGAACCCCGGGTCGCTAAGCTGGCTGAGCAGATCATCGTTGACGGTCACATAGATAGTGAAGTCCGCCAGGGCAAATATGGTGGGGCTTACTGCTATTCAGTAGATAAGGACCTTTCGCCCTGGGTGTTGTTGAACTATCAGGGAACTCCTGATTCCGTATCCACCATGGCCCATGAGCTGGGGCACGGCATTCACGCTCTGCTGGCTCAGGAGCACAGTGTGTTCAACTACCACTCTCCCCTGCCCCTGGCAGAAAACGCCTCCACCTTTGGTGAAATGTTATTGATCGATAAATTGCTGGCCGAGGAAGATGATCCAGCAGTGCGCAGGGATATCCTCTTCCAACAGGTGGATGATGCCTATGCCACCATCATGCGTCAGGCCTACTTCGCCATGTTCGAACGGGAAGCTCATAAGATGATCCAGGAAGGAGCCATTCTGGACCAGATCAGTGATATGTATTATCAGAACCTGCAATCCCAGTTTGGAAAATCAGTTGAGTTGAGTGAGGAGTTCCGCTGGGAATGGGTCTCAATCCCCCATTTCTATGACCGCCCCTTCTATGTCTACGCCTACGCTTTCGGGCAGCTTTTGGTTTTGTCGCTTTACCAGCGCTACCAGGAAGAAGGAAAGTCCTTTATTCCAGGTTATATCAAGATCCTGGAAGCAGGCGGTTCAAAAGCGCCGGCAGAGATCCTCTCCGAAGCAGGTATCGACATTGCCAGCAAGGATTTCTGGCAGGGCGGCTTTGATGTCATCGATGGATTGGTGAAGGACCTTGAGGATCTGCCAATAGAATAACTCAGTGGTCTTCTTTGACCACCACATAACCTAATACCAATATCGCCAGCAGGTTCACGACCGCCGCAGCCAGGGCATTCATCCAAAATCCGCCCAAGAAGATAGGCGCAGCGATCCAGGAACCAAGACCTCTTCCGAGGTTAGCGCTGGCGATACTTAATGCCATCACTGTTCCCCGCGCTTTAGGAAGCACACCGGTCATCAAAGGGATCAGGCTGACGATGGTGAATTCAAAAGTCAGATAGAACAGGAACAAACCGACGTATGCCCCTATCGCGGACCCCCCAACCAGCGGCAGG
>Ga0207796_1000131_pt1 | contig 32692 bp, 29 predicted proteins | sample Pon1CUnioCityCA_6_FD_187274 | JGI IMG/M metagenome (GOLD analysis project Ga0207796, IMG submission 187274) | Marine sediment microbial community from Union City, CA, USA - Pond 1C Sediment 1 (SPAdes) | ecosystem: Environmental > Aquatic > Marine > Intertidal zone > Salt pond sediment ... | reverse complement strand
CAGAAGGAACCCCGCTCAAATTCTATAACCTGGGTTACCCCACGCTGTCGCTCGCCAAGGACCTGCTGCTGATCGAGCGGGCTATGGCTTATGAGCCGGACCTGATCCTCTGGCTGGTCACGCTGGAATCCTTTCCGACGGACAAGCAGCTCACTTCCCCGCTGGTAGAGAACAACCCCCGGGCTGTGAACGCTGTGTTTGAAAAATATCAGCTGGCGCTGGAACCGTACGGCGGGGACAAGTTCTCACAGTCCTACTGGGACACCACCCTGTTCGGGCAGCGCCGCAATCTGGCGGATATCATCCGGCTACAGCTCTACGGAGTGATGTGGGGCATCACCGGGATAGACCAATACTACCCGCCGCAGTACGAAGCAGCAGCCCGGGACCTTTCGGACCAGGTGACCTTCCACGGCTGGGAAGAAGGCGATATGGGGGAGACCGACCTGGCCCTGGAAATCGTATCAGCCGGGGCGGCGGCTGCCGAGGGAACCCCTGTGATCCTGGTCAATGAACCCATCCTGGTCAGCCAGGGCGAGAACAGCGATCTGCGGTACAACTTCTATTACCCGCGCTGGGCTTACGACCACTACCGCACCCTGCTGCGTGATTTCAGCGGAGACCATGAATTGACCTATCTGGATTACTGGGACCTGATCCCGCCCGGGGAGTTCACCAACACAGCCATACATGCCACACCTGATGGGGTCTCCCTGCTGGCGGCTGAACTTGGGGCGCAAATCCAGGCTTATCTCGCTCCCTGAAAGACGGGAACCCGACCTGCTTAGAAATCAACCCTGGCGGCCAACCTGCCTGCCTGATCCAGGCCAGCAGTTCAGCGCAGAGTCCATAAAAGATTCCAATCTATAAATTTAGCCGTTTTTAGATATAATAGGGACTGGTTTTTTGACAGTAGTTACCAAAAGAGGAGTTTTTCATGACACGCAAGTCAGTGCTCAGCTTGTTCGTGATCGTTATTCTTAGTGGTGCCCTGGTTTCTGCCTGTGCTTCGCAGCGAACCCCGGCTGATGCCATTGTGGATTATTTAGAGGCCCTGGAAGAAAGTGATCAAGCAGCTGCCGTAGCCAGTTCCTGCACCGCCTGGGAGACAGAAGCCCTTGCGGAAGGCGCTTCCTTCGTCAATGTCGAAGTGGAGCTGAAGGACCCGGACTGCCAGGTGCAGGACCAAACAGACACAGAAGCCTCCGTGCTGTGCACCGGCAGCTTTGTCTTCAGCTATGATGCCGGTGAAGACCAGGTGTTGGACCTGTTCGGCAGGGTGTTCTCCGTGGTCAAAGAAGATGGCGAATGGCGCATGTGCGGATATAAGATGATTTTTGATTGAACAGAAAGTCTTGAACCCTCAGCAAACCTAAAATGGTTAAAAAAACATACATCCTTTTATCCTTTTCACTCTTGATAATCATCCTGCTGGGCTGCCAGGGCCCGGCGCCCGAGCCAACCAGCCCTGCCGCCCCAACAGCAACCCAGATTCCCCAGGTAACTGAGGCCCCAGAGAGCGATCCAGCGCCCTCGCCAGAGCCTACTGGGGAGGTAAGCCAATCAGAAAACAAGGCCTTTCCCACCACGGCGCCGGACGCTACTCCCACGGAAGACACCCGGCCGCTGCCCGCAGACTGGCAGAGCTGGCCGGTGATCCCCACCCTGTCCCCGGCGATGATCGAGGTCTATCAGCAGGGGATCGCCCTGGGCAACCGGGAGGACGCATTTTCCAAGATCGGCGACTGCCAGATCATACCTGATGCATTTTTAGGGTTATTTGATAATCCGAATTACGTTCTGCCAGACAGGATCGCTCACCTGCAGGAAACGCTGGACCGCTTCCAGGGATCCTTTGGCCGCGAGGGGTACTCCCTCAAAGGCGGGTTTGTGTTCCCCACGGTGTTCTCGCCCCTGCGGGCTGACCTCGCAGTTTGCAACCCCGGTGAAACCCCCCTGGAGTGCGAACTGCGGGTGCACCGGCCTTCCTTTGTCTACATCGCCATGGAATTCCGTTATGAGGGCCGGACGGCAGAAACACACGAGCGCTATTTGCGGCAAACCGTGGAATACGCCCTGTCCCGGGGCATTGTGCCCATCCTGTCCACCAAAGCGGATAACTACGAGGGCGACCACAGCCTGAACCTGACCACGGCCGGCATCGCCTACGAGTATGATTTACCGCTGATAAACTACTGGGCCTCTGTTCAGTACATGCCTGACAAAGGCCTTGATTACGATTTTGATCAGCTAGGGTTTCATACCACACATGAAGCCAGACTTGTCCGCAGTGAGCAGTTCCTGGAGGTGCTGGACCAGCTGTACCGCCAGGCCCAGGGAGACCAGTGAAAAGCGACCAAACCCATTCCACAAGGGACTGTTCAAGGGCCAGGGGCGGCTTACCCGGCCGCCTGGGGGTGCTCTTCCTGGCCCTGGTACTTGCCAGCACCCTCGCTGCCTGCCAGGACCCTGCCCCCCCTGGGACCCCGCTTCCCAGCGATCCAACCCCGATGGACAGCAGCCCCACACCGGAAATCACCGCGATAGAAGCCACCAACACACCGCTTCCCAGCAGCACCCCACAACCCACAGCGACCTTTGATATCAGCACGGTGGAGGATTGGGGAGTCGGCCGGCTGATCTTTGACCTTGAAGAGCACAGCTTTGGGGAGAAAATATCCCTGGGGATCTATGCCCTGGACCTGGCGGATGAAACCCTGACCGAGATCATCCCCGGGGCCCAGCTGCTGGACATCTCCCCGGACCGTCAGCGGATACTAGCTGCCGCGGAAGAAGAACTGCGAGTGATGGACCTGGTTTCGGGTTCGTACCAGGTCCTGGCTGAGAACTACTATGCCCTCTCTCCATCCGGCGCAAAATGGGACCCCGCGGAAAACAGGGTCTATTACCTGACTGAAGGGGATTCCGGGGTCACACTGCACTGGGTCCAACCGGATAGCGGCGAGGGTGAACAGCTGGCCAGCGATTCGCCAATTGCTGTGCTGGAAGCAGACCAGGGTGTGATTGTGCTCGGCAAAGGAAGCTGTAATCCCTTTGGCGAATGCACCTACAGCGGACAGGAGTGGATCAGCAAAGCAGGGGAGAAGATCGCTATCTATGATCACGGCGAGACCATTATGATGCCCTGCCAAAAGCCAGACCAATACGTATACGCGGAAAAGGACCAGGACGGGTATTTAACATTGCACATCAAGCCCCATGGACAGGACCAGGAAACCGTTTTCTGGGCGACAAAGCCAGAGTATTCGGACTGCGACTGGGCACCGGATGGGTCTCGATTGGCAGTCACCCTGGTTGACCGCTTTTGGTACTCCGGCTCCATTCAAGATTACTATTTCCAGATCCTGGTCCCCAACACAAATGAGGTCATTGACCGGTCATATCTCAAGGCTCCGCTCGATCACGTGGTCTGGTCACCTGATGGAAGATACGTCGTATTTACAGGCACTGGTATTTATGAGGATATATACCAAGTTGAAATCAACTTGATGGAATTGAACTCCTTAAGCGTGCGTAGATACAACCATCTGAACCAGCTGCGATCCGGCAGCTACCTGACCATCCCCAGCTTATTCTGGGCTCCCTGAATGAGCTCCGGCCTGATGCAATATAATGAGAATCATTACCTGACAAGGAATCGACATGAACACAGACATCCAATCGGCCCTGGCAGCCTTTATCGCCGCTGAGATCTTAAACCAGCCGGGCAGAACCATCGCCGGAGATGAAAAATTGATCTCCAGCGGCTTGGTTGACTCTCTCAGCCTGGTGGATATCGCTCTTTTTGTTGAAGAACAGTACGATGTGATCATCGATGACACGGAATTGAACCCCGACACCTTTGACAGCCTGGCTGAACTCGAAGAGATCATCCTTTCCAGGCAGTCATGAGCGATATCTTCGCCGCCCGCCTCTGGCAGCACGCCCAGCACAACCCGCAACAACCATCCATCCATTACCTGGCATCCGGTGCGGAGGACCTGGCGATCACCTACCAGGACCTGTACCGGAAATCCGCTGATTTTGCCCAGGCCCTGCAAAGGGCAGGCATTCAACCCGGCGAAGTGGTGGTCCTGATCATGGACTACCGGGCAGATCTGCTGTATGCTTTCTGGGGGGCGGTCCTGCAGGGGGCGATCCCCTCCATCCTGCCTTTCCTGACCGAGAAACTCAACCCGGATCGCTACCTGGCGGATTTGACCTCGCTGATCTCCGTCACCAAGCCTTCGGCGATCATCACCTATGATGAATTCCGGCCCATCATGGAAGAAGCGGTAGAGGACGGCAGCTGTGTCCGCTCCGTTCTTTACCTGGAAGAAATCCCCCGGGAACAGAACCTGTCCTCAAAAGATTTAACGGGTTTCCAGGCAGCCCCGGATGATATCGTGCTGCTGCAGCACTCCTCCGGGACAACCGGTTTGCAAAAAGGCGTAGCGCTCTCCCACCAGGCGGTTTTCAACCAGATCAATGCCCTGGGGGAGGCTATCCAGCTCAACCACGCTCAGGATGTGGTCGTCTCCTGGCTTCCGCTGTACCATGACATGGGCCTGATCGCTGGTTTCATCCTGCCGATCCTTTCCGGGATCCCCCTGGTGCTGATGTCCCCTTTTGATTGGGTGCGGGCTCCGCACCGGCTGCTCCAGGCGGTCTCACAATACCAGGGGACGCTGTCCTGGCTACCTAATTTTGCTTATAACTTTTGTGCCCGGAAGATCCGTGAGCGCCACCTGGAGAGTGTGGACCTCTCCTCGTGGAGAGCGGTGATCAATTGCTCCGAACCTGTGCGCTGGGAAAGCCACCAGGCCTTTCTGGGAAAGTTCGCTGATTACGGTTTACGCCCCAAGGCCCTGCAAACTTCGTACGCCATGGCAGAAAATACCTTTGGCGTCACCCAGAGCGACCTGGCAGTTGAACCGCCCACCCAGTGCGTGGATCAGGACACCTTCCTCGAAACAGGTCTGATCGTGCCGGCCCGTGAGGATCAGCCCTCCCTGGTGATGATGTCATCCGGGAAGACCCTGAACAACACCCGCATCCGGGTTCAGGATCCGGAAGGGAATATTCTTCCGGATAACACCATCGGCGAAATCGCCCTGCAAAGCGACTGCATGCTCACGGAATATTACAATCGCCAGGATGCCACCCGGGAAGCGTTTCAAGATGGGTGGTTCCTGACTGGTGATTTCGGCTATCTTTCTGCTGGCGAGATCTATGTCACCGGTCGCAAGAAAGACCTGATCATCGTCGGGGGCAAGAACATCTATCCTGGTGACCTGGAAGAACTGCTCTATGAAATACCTGGCGTGCATCCCGGCCGAGCGGTTGTCTTCGGCGTTTTTAACGAAAAATCCGGCACCGAGGATGTGGTTGTCATCGCTGAGACCGATTTGGAAGGGGATCAGGAACGCCAGGACCTGGCAGACCGCATCCGGGCCTATATCACCCAGAACTCGCCAGTCGTGCTTCGCCAGGTGAAGATTGCCAGCGCAGGATGGATCATCAAAACCTCCAGCGGAAAAACATCCCGCAGCGCCAACAAAGAAAAATATCTGGCTGAGATAGTAAACTAAGCATTGCTTAAAGTTCAATTTCCAGAGCATAAGGACGCAGTGGTGTCAAACTTAAGCGATCCCACCTACCTTAAGAACAATCAATACCAGGATTCCTCCAATCTATCTGCCCGGGCAGCGCTGCATGAACGCTTCAGCACGGATAAGACCGGCTGGCATGCCTGGGTCTTCCAACAGCTGCAAATCCCAACCCAGGCCAGGATATTGGAAATTGGCTGCGGACCGGGGTATTTTTGGCGCAAGAACCAGCCCCAGATCAGCAGCGGATGGCGGGTTGCCATGACTGATCTCTCCCAGGGAATGCTGAAGGAAGCCAGGACAGCCCTGAGAGATTCAGCTGCTTTTTCCTATACTCTCCTTGATGGGGGCTGTCTGCCTTTCCCAGAATCCTTCTTTGACGCTGTGCTTGCCAATCATGTCCTCTATCACCTGCCAGCGGTGCAGCCAGCCCTGCAGGAGATCCACCGGGTGCTGAAAAAAGGCGGCACGCTGTACGCAGCCACCAATGGGGAAGGCCATCTGCGGGAAATCCGGGAGTGGGAGAAACGCTTCCTGCCGGAGAATGACCCCCAGCAATGGGGAACGATCACCACCAGCTTCAACCTTGAGAACGGTGCTCATCAGCTGCAGGCGTTCTTCAACCCGGTCCAGCGCCGGCTGCACCCCGGGCAGCTGGAAATCAACCAGGCGCCGCCTGTATTGCAGTATATTGAATCCTATTATGATCAGGACGGGGCCCGGGAGCCACTGGCGCGCCTGAGGGCGTATCTTGAGGAAGTGCTGCAGGAAAAAGGGTCGCTTACAGTCAGCAAAGAGACCGGTTTATTCCTGGCGAAAAAGCCCTGAAAATTCGCTTCCCATCTGGTTTAATAAGTACACGATCCAATCCATGCTTGTCAGAAAGCCATGGAAAGGATTGGCAAGCCAACTGTCTTGTTGAGGTGAACGATGTCCAAGCCAAGAACCAAGATCCTGATCATCATCACGGCAATTTTAGTCCTCCTGCTGGGGGTTCCTTTTCTGGTCCCTGTCCCACCCCTGGAAAATGTCTTCCCGCCCCAGGAACTGGCCGATCCTGACAGCCAGTTCATCGAGGTCAACGGGCTTGCGGTCCATTACAAGATCGCAGGTCAGGGGGAACCGGCCCTGATCCTGCTGCACGGCTTTGGGGCCAGCACCTATAGCTGGAGGGAAGTCATCCAGCCCCTGACTGCCTTTGGCACAGTGATCGCGTACGACCGGCCAGCTTTCGGGCTGACCGAGCGGCCGACTGCATGGCAGCAGGGAGAAAACCCGTACAGCAGCCAGAACCAGGTGGAAATCCTGATCGGTTTGATGGAGGGCTTGCAGATCCAGGAAGCCATCCTGGTCGGCAATTCCGCTGGGGGGACGGTGAGTTTGCAGGCAGCATTAACCTATCCAGAACGGGTGACAGCCCTGGTCCTGGTCGACGCCGCGGTCTATCAAGGCGGCGGGTCTCCAGCCTTCATCCGACCCCTGCTGAGGACACCGCAAATGGATCATCTTGGCCCCCTGATCGCCCGGAGTATCTCCAACCGGGGGGATGACTTCATCCGCAGCGCTTGGTCAGATCCGTCCCTGATCACCCCGGAAGTATATGCCGGCTACAGAAAGCCCCTCCAGGCTGAGAACTGGGACATCGCCCTCTGGGAACTGACCAAAGCCTCTTCAAGGGGCACCCTGGATGAACGCCTCGGAGAGATCACTGTGCCCGCGCTGGTCATCAGCGGCGCTGATGATACCATCGTCCCCCTGGCCTTAAGCCAGCGCTTGGCGATTGAATTGCCTGAGACCTCACTGGTGGTATTCGAAGACTGCGGCCACCTTCCCCAGGAAGAATGTCCGGGGCTATTCCTGGAAGCTGTGGAAGATTTTATCAGCGACGTTCATCCGTGATTTTCCTGACAGCTTTTCCTGCCCATGGAAAAGCATTAAAATGGTAAGAAAGCCCAGTATTCTGACATCGATAATCCGGAATGGAAAACTCGCTGAAAAAGCCCCGGATTGAATACAGATAAATGACCTTTGCAAAGGGATCAGCCAGGATCAAATCAGCAGAAAAGGGAATGACCATGAGCATAGAATTAATTGAAAACCTGCTCGAACAGAAATTGACCGGGCGCAGCGTCAGCGTCTCCCCCGAGCGGGCAGAAAGCCCCCCACGAGCAGATCCATGTTCTCAAAGCCCCAAAGAGCCTGGCTTTGATGATCCCCAAAGCGCTCTACCAAGACGAGATCGCTAAGTTCAAGAAAACAACCAGCAGCAACAAGCTTATCGATGGCTACTTGCGCTCGATGCTGGAGACGATCTCCACGAGATCATCGAGGAGTATATGGGGGAAGAAACCCTGATAATGGTGCCCCTGATCGATCTCAAGGCAGGTTTTATCACCGCCTTCTTCCGCATAAAGTAAAGCCTTCCGGAGGTTGACTGATGTACAAAGACACCATCCTCGCAGAGAAAAACTGGCACAATCTCAGCTCCCAAGATGCCCTGGACATGCTCGATGTCGATCAAACCCAGGGCCTATCGACTTCCATGGTCGCCCAGCGCCGGGAAGATTACGGACCCAATGAGATCATCGACCGGGGAGGCCGGAGCATCTGGAAAATGCTCTGGCACCAGCTCACAGATACCATGGTGCTGGTTTTATTCGGGGCTGCGGTCGTATCAGTGCTGGTCAGCGACTGGAAGGACGCTGCAGCCATCATCGCTATCGTCCTGCTCAACACCGGGATCGGCCTTTTCCAGGAATACCGGGCAGAGAAAGCCATGCATGCCCTGAAGCAGATGGCAACCCCGGTCATCAAAGTGAGACGGAACGGCGCGTCTGCAGAAATCAATGCCCGGGACCTGGTGCCGGGAGACATCATCTTCCTGGAAGCTGGCGGGAAGGTCCCCGCAGATGCCCGGATACTGGAGACCGCCAACCTGCGCGTTGAAGAAGCTTCCCTGACCGGGGAAAGCGAGCCAGTCGATAAAATCCAGACCCCTCTTGATGAGCAGAACCTTCCCCTGGGCGACCGCCTGAACCTGCTGTTCATGGGCACCACCATCACCTACGGGCGCGGCACCGCAGTGGTCACCAATACGGGGATGAACACTGAGCTGGGCAAGATCGCGGAAATGATCCAGGGCGTGGAAGAGGACCAGACCCCGCTCCAGAAACGCATGGACCGGATGGGAAAGACCCTGGCCCTGATCTCACTGGGCATTGTCGGCCTGGTTTTCATCCTGGGCCTGCTCAGGGGCGAGGACCCGGCTGAGCTGATCCTGACAGCGGTCGCCCTGGCAGTGGCAGCTGTCCCGGAAGGCCTCCCCGCGGTGGTGGCAATCGCCCTGGCCCTGGGAGCGCAGCGCATGCTCCGCAATCAGGCTTTGATCCGCAAACTGCCAGCGGTGGAAACCCTGGGGTCGGTGACCGTGATCTCCTCAGATAAGACAGGCACGCTGACCGCGAACCAAATGCAGCTGACCGTGCTGGATGTGGCTGGTAACCGGCAAACCCTGGACTGCCTGCCAAGCGGGGAAGAGCCAGAGATCAAGCTGGAAGAAATGAGCCATTCCTCCCGGCTGCTGCTGCTGGGCGGGATGTTGAACAACGATGCCCAGGTGGTCTATGACGAACAGGACCCAACCCAATTCGAAGTCATCGGCGATCCGACGGAAGGCGCCCTGCTGGCAGCGGGCGCGGTGCTGGGCTTGAACAAACCAGCCCTGGAAACGCATTTGCCCAGAGTGGATGAGATTCCCTTCAGCTCGGAGCGGAAACGGATGACCACCCAGCACCTGGTAGCACCCGACAGCCAGGAGCTGCTCCCGCCAGTCAGGCCCGCGGACAGTGAGGAAGAAGAGTTCTCTCTTTCGCTAACCAAAGGCGCAGTGGATGGCCTGGTGGACATTTCCAGTTATGTTTATGTGGATGGCCAGATCCAGCCCCTGGATGAGCAGTGGAGAGACCGGATTCAAAAAGCAACCGCAGAGCTGGCCAGCGACGGGCTGCGTGTGCTGGGCCTGGGGTACAAAGTTTTACCAGCAGCGGGCAGTGATGACGGGAACACACCCTTAGAAGAAGCCCTGGTCTTTGTCGGCCTGTACGGGATGATGGACCCGCCCCGACCAGAGGCGTACCAGGCGATCCAGATCAGCCAGGGGGCCGGGATCCGCACCATCATGATCACCGGGGATCATCCCCTGACAGCGGAGCGCATCGCTCGCGATCTGGGCATCCTCAAAGAGAGCCAGATCATCACTGGCCTGGAGCTGAACGCCATGAGCCAGGAGGACCTGGAACAAGCTGTGAATGAGACCCATGTCTACGCCCGGGTTTCCCCGGAACATAAGCTGAGAATCGTGACCGCTTTGCAAGCAAACGGGGAAATTGTGGCCATGACTGGAGATGGCGTGAATGATGCACCGGCATTGCGAAAAGCGGACATTGGCGTGGCGATGGGCATCACCGGGACGGATGTCTCCAAGGAAGCCGCCGATATGGTGCTATTGGACGACAATTACGCCACCATTGTCGCCGCGGTCAGAGAAGGCCGGACCATCTATCAGAATATCCGCAAATTCATCAAGTACACCATGACCAGCAACGCTGGCGAGATCATTGTCATGCTCCTGGCGCCTTTCTTTGGACTGCCGCTGCCGCTGACAGCGCTCCAGATCCTGTGGATCAACCTGGTGACAGATGGCCTGCCGGGGCTGGCATTGAGCATTGAACCTCCCGAAAAGGACACCATGAACCGGTCGCCGATCAACCCCCGGCAGGGCATTTTCTCTGCGGGGTTAGGACGGTATATCGCTTGGGTTGGGCTGCTGATGGGCTTAGTCTCGCTGGGGATTGGGATCTGGGGTTGGCAGACTGGCAACCCGCATTGGTCAACGATGGTTTTCACCACCATCACACTCTCCCAGATGGGACATGCCCTGGCAATCCGCTCCAATACCCGCTCCCTGTTCCAGCAGGGATTGCTGAGCAATAAGCCCATGCTGTTTGCGGTGCTTTCCACGTTCATCCTCCAGCTGCTGCTGATCTACTGGGCACCGCTGCAGGAGATCTTCAACACCAGCTCGCTGCCGCCATTGGAGCTGATCCTCAGCCTTGGCCTGAGCCTGGTGGTCTTCGCAGCTGTTGAGATCGAAAAGGGATTCAAAAGAAACCGCAGCAAGCCAGCATAAACTGGGAAATCGGCTTGGAGAATGCCAATTTTGACCTGGTTTTCAGGCCGAAATTTTGCCGCCTATACGCAATACCCGGGGAGAAAAGGGCGTAAACAGCTTCTGTTAGCTGCTGTTCGCCCTGTTTTTGGCAATTTCTCCGGGGTGTGTTACAATCCTCACAAGCGAACTTGGCACACAGGGGGCTGCCAACAGCATCAGTTCAGCTGCTATGCTTTGGAGTTGATCCTTCCAGCCACGACGGTTTGCATATCTGCTCAAAGTGTCCCCGCTGTGTGAATCCAAAATCCAGCCCATTTTCGCCTTTCCCCGGCGCTGACGCGCCTGGAAGAAGGCGTTATTCACCTACTCGGCAAGGAGGTTTAGCGTGGCTAATAATATTAAGGTTGACGGGAGCGCACTCAACACAGGACTTGAAGTCATGCAGGGCATCGCAGGATTCCAGCCCTTCAATTCCATCAGTTTTCTTGCCACTGAAAATATCCTTCAAGCAGTTGAAGAAGCCAGCGAGCTGGTAGATTGGGGGATGGCAAAGAACAAGCACAAGATGAAAGACACTGTACTGGACATCATGGAAACCATCGCTGAGGTAGAGCCAGGCGAGCCGGTCAATCTCAACCTGGACGAATACGAATTGAAGTCGGTAGCGGCTGCGGCTGACCTGATCGAAAGGACATTGGACGAGAGAAAAGACGGAGTGAAATTAACCAATCTGCCAGAAGAATAGCCTTGCGGCGGTCAGTCCATCCCCGATCACAAGCCAGCTCATCCCATCGGCCAGAAATTAGGCAGATAGACCCGCAGCAAGGCATCCAGGATCAAACCCAGGATCAGCAACGCGCCCAGAGCCCGATTGTGATAAAACCCAAATGCAGCAAACCAGGTTGGCCAATATTCGAAATCTTCGGGGGGACCTTCAGGCTTTGGCCGAGTATGCACCTGAACAGCCAGGGCCAAGCGCTTCACCGCCAGCAGGATGATCAACATCGCTGGTGTGAAATAACGGGGGACAAATACCAGATACAAGACCACCAGGTAGATCAGGATCATGACAGCGATATTCAGATAGCGCGCCGCCTTCTCCCCTATCCTGACCGGCAGGGTGCCCACTCCCTTAGCGCGATCTGCCTCAGATTTGTCAATGTGCTTGCCAATATTAATGCTGACCACACTCAATCCAAATGCGGAGCCTGCCAAGGCAACCAACCAGGCTGTGTCCACCCAGCCTTTGCTGAGCACCAGATAAACGCCCCCGATCATGACCGGCCCCCAGATCAAGAAGATCATCAATTCACCCAGCCCAAGGTATTTCAACGGCCAGGTATAAAAAAGCAGGATCAAGGATCCAAAGGCGATCAACCCCAGAATCGGGGGCGAGAAATCAGTATAGATTAAAGCATAAAGCCCCGCAGCCAAAGCCAGGAAGCCACTGACAGCAAACCAGGTCAGCTGCTTTTTCTTGGTCCAGAAACCCTGCACCAGGGGATGAACCCCGTAAGCTGTCCGAAAGTAGTATCCCTCATCCACTCCCCTGGTAAAATCTGTATAATCATTGAGCAGATTGTTTGCCCCATGAGCGAGGAACAGACCCAGGGTGGTGATCAGCCAGGGCACCCAGGAAAATATGTCGTCCCGCCAGGCCAGCAAACCGGCGATGACACAGGAATAGATGGTCACCATGGTCACTGCTGAACGGGTGGCGATCAACCACTTGGAGATCACATCCAGCTGGTCCCATTCCTGTTTTGACTCCATTTTGACCAGATTCCAGAGGGCATGCCCCCACATTTTAAAATTAATCTTCATGCATTCCACCTTTGGATTGTCAATTGCTTTGAACTGAATTAAATTTCCATTCCATCATCTTGACCCCATTTTATCACCGAGTCTTGACCTGCCAGCAATTTTTCCCAGGGGTTTGGACCTTTTTTCTTATTGAGATCCCTGTCCCGGGAGGTAAACTCTGATGGATGATTAGATCAGAGTTAATACACTGTTAACTTCAATCTGGGATAATATCCTCATTCAATCAGGGAGGGATTCAAAAGTGGAACCGGATTGCATCGAAGCAGCCCAAAGCGAGCGCCTTGAAACAACTACGGAACATACACCTCACAATCGGCGTCGGGTGCTGCCATTCCGAAAAATATCTAATTTTCGGGACCTGGGAGGATATCCTGCCCGAAATGGCCGGAGAGTGAAATGGGGTGTCCTGTATCGCTCCGGGCACCTGAATCGGGCCACTAAGGCCGACCAGCGAGCACTCAGGGATCTGGGAGTCAGCACCCTGATCGATTTCCGGTCTGACAGGGAAAGAGAACGGGAACCGGACCAGCTGCCTGCTGGCCATCAGATCGAGGTGATATCCATACCTATTCAGCACAAAGGCCAGGCCCCGCTTTCAGCTGAGATCCGGACCTTGATCAAAGACCGGGCCCTCAACGGGCTTGACCCATCACAGAAAATGGCCGAGATGTACACCCTGCTGGCATCCGAATACACCACAGCATACAGAGAATTCTTCAACACCCTGCTGGATGCAGATGGAAAACCGATCTTATGGCACTGTTCAGCCGGCAAAGACCGGGCGGGCTTCGCGGCAGCGCTGCTGTTAAAAATCCTGGGGGTTGGGGATGATGTCATTATCAAAGATTATTTGCTCAGCCAGACCTATGTACAGCGCCGGCGCCGCCAATTACTCACTGTCAGCCTGTTACGGGGATTGGAAGCAGGCCGGTTCATCCGGGGAATGAACAATGTGGAATTGGATTGGCTTCAAACTGCCTTCAAGACCATTGAGAGAGACTGGGGTTGTTTTGACCTTTACACTTCAGAGGCCCTGGGGCTTGGCCCCCAAGAACAAGCCCAGCTCAAAGACATTTACCTGTCATGAGGCTATTCGATTAGCGGAGCCATGTTATTTTGCAGGTCAGTGCCTAGCCCTCGCTCCAGCGCCTGGCAGCAGATATTGAAGGCGAATAGTGAACCCATCCCTTTATAAAGCAGCAGCTGCCAGCTTATTCATCCTCATGCTGGTGCTGGTACTGATGCTGGTGATGGTAGGTTGGACCGGGACTGGCTGTGGGGCCTCCTAATTCATCCAGGGCCTGTTTCAGCGCCCAGTTGACTTTATCCAGGGCAGTACCGGCTTCTTTGATATATTTAGAACCTTCCCCGGCCTTCTCTGCCCATTTCAAGTATTCTGCGGCATGCTCATGATTATGCTCAATCCAGTGCGGGATCAAAGACCGAAGCTTTTCGCTATCTTTCATGATTTCTCCCTTTTACCAGTAATTTCCTTTTTGTTCTTCGACTCCAGTCTCACGGTATGTTTCAGCAAGTCAATGCTCCTGATCGAGGCTGTCACCAGTACTGGATCCTCAAAGAATTTTGAAAGCAGCACCCCCTCCTCGATCTTCTCCACAAAGACCACGTCTTCCATAATTTGTTCACCATTTAATAGCACTTTTGCCTGACACATAAATCATCTCCTTCACTGAATACCCGCATATCTGCACACATTGAACCCGAGTGCTAAGAGGTCCGAATTCTCAAAAAGTATCCTGTGCTAAGCTTCAAGCGCCCGGACGATCTTGAGCAACTCCTCCTCAGCCTGGCCAATTTCGATCCGTTCCCCACTCAGCCAGGCAGCCCGGACAGCCGGGTCGGCAGGAATGGCCGCAATAGGTTGGATCCCCTTTGCAGCCAACTTGTCCTGCAGCAGGTTCTGAGTCTCTTGATCGGGAACCTGGGTGAGGATAAAGTACACGCCCTGGATGGTTGATTCTTGATAGTAGGTATTGGCAATATCAACCAGGGCTGGGTTTTGCAGATGAGCGGTCGCAGGCAGCACACCAGCCTGGATTTGCCGTACCATTTGCAGCATATCACCCGCTATCTCGATAGAAGCGGTTGTGGGATCGATGACGACTAACACGTTATCCAGCCGGGTCAGCACGCCACGAGCCGAGTCCTCGAAGCCAGCTTTAAAATCGATCAAAGTCAGGTATTCCTCTTTTCCACTCAATAAGTTGAAATCTCTGGCGATCTTAGCAACCGGGCCATCACAACCTGCGCCGGGGCCTAGCCCGCCCATTTTTCCGGCTGTGAGCAAGACCAGCCTGCCATCCTCGCGTGAGAAGTATTCCGCTGGCAGCTCATCCAGCGATAATTCAGCATCCAGGAGCGGCGAAGGGTCATCCACCGGGCAGGTCACCAACCCACCGCTGAACACAGTCCCCCCGTAATATTCCAGCAGTGACCTCTCCGGCACATCCAGCCCCAGCGCCCGGGCCAGTCCGACATTGGTTGAATCGCCATCGATCACACAAACCTGATAACTCTCTTGATGTAAGACCCGGGCGAGCATTGCGGTCAGGGTGCTTTTTCCAGCCCCGCCCTTTCCAAATACGCCAATCCGCGCACCAGCTAACTTATCCTCTGCCATCGTGTTTTTACTCCTTGTTATGAGGGTCCAGCTTGATATTTCAACCAGGTCGATGAAGCTTTAATGCTGTCAATTCCAAGCCTTTCTCGCTGGCCTCGAAAAAACAATAATTTTATTAGCAAATTCTATTATATTGCTAACCCGGCATAATGTCAAAAATTTATTACGGTTGTGGGTTTATGTTCCTCATATTAGCGATGTTCGTCCCATATTTATGGTGATAGATGTCCAACCCCTTTGACGAAATCCCCGGGTTTGGATATACTTCCCATCAATAAGGTTGATCTACCGATTACTAACATCACCAAGCCAATATTGGCAGAGGGGTTCCTATGAATGCGCAAATCAAACCTTCCCATCAGCACTCATCCCTAATCATCACTTTCCTGATCATCCTCAGCGTCCTGCTCTCTGCAGCCTGCACCCCCCAATCGGGTGGCCAGGCCTCACCCACAGCGGCGGCAACAGGAGGGGAAAAAGCCGCAGACAGCCCGGTCCCACCCACGGATACCCTCCAGGTCAATACGCCCACCCTGGGCGCTACAAACGCCCCGCTGCCAACCCTGACCCCTACTCCGGGACCCTATGCCGTGATCTCTGGCAATACCAACTGCCGGACCGGCCCAGGCAGCGTGTATGACCTGCTGCACACCTACTTGGCAGGCGACCAGGCCCAGCTGCTGGGCAAGAGTCCGGATGGCTTCTTCTGGTATACCAGCGATCAAGGTGGATTCGCTCCTGACTGCTGGCTGTGGGGCGAGTACGCCACCCCGGTGGGAGACACAGCGCCGCTGCCAATCTTCACCCCACCACCCACACCGACACCTTCCCCGGATTTTGAGATCAGATATGTAAATGCTGACATTGCCATGGGAAGCTGGTACCTGTTCTTTGAAATCGAAAACACCGGTAATGAAACCTGGGAGTCTGCCCTGCTCTTTGTCCATGAACCCACGGTTCGCCAGGATGCGGGCCGATTTTCCAATCGCTTCCAGGTAAACGACCATTCACCTGACCCCACCCAGGACAACATTCCACCGGGAAGCACAGCCTATTTCCACGCTGCCCGCATCGGACATCCAGGGAACTACGGCGAAACTCCTGATGTGGTTGACATCTACTTTGTTGCCTGCACTGAAGAATACATGGGAGGATACTGCGTTACAAAAATGTGGTCAGAAAATGTCTGGTAGGTCTCAGCTTACAGACTGCTAAGAACCTAAAAAATACCGATCGCAATTCAAGCGATCGGTATTTTTCTATTAACGCCTCTGCCCAGACTCCTCAGCGGCCCAATCCATCTCATTAAAAAGCTCATTGGATCTTGGGTTATTGAAATCTGGCTGGCTTTGACCGAATGCCAGGATTCGGATATACTAAAGTCTGAGAGGATTAAGTAATCATTCCGAAGAAATCCTAATATTTTTACACTTTCGGGGAGGAAGAGCTGCCATGGCTGAATTCAAGATACAAAACAAAAAAAGAAATCTGTTGTTCACACTGATCCCGATCTTGCTGCTGGCCCTGCTGGTTTCCGCCTGCAACGTGCCTGCCGGCAGTCCAACCCAGCCCCCGGCCACAGAGCCGCAATCGGAAGAGAAAGAGGTAGCGGACAGCCCGGTCCCACCTTCCGACACTGTGCCTCCGCCTTCACTGACTGCCACCCCAAGTCCCACAGCATCACCCAAGCCAACCCTGACATCCACACCGGCGCCCTTCGTGATTGTCTCGGGCAACACCAACTGCAGATTCGGTCCCGGCAGCGTGTATGACCTGCTTCATACTTATCTGCAAGGGGATCGGGCCTTGCTGCTCGGCAAAAGCCCGGATGAGGAATTCTGGTACATCAGCGATCAGAAAGGGATCGTGCCCGATTGCTGGTTGTGGGGGAATTACGCCACGCCGGTGGGTGACACCGCGCTGATCCCGGTGTTCACGCCTCCGCCCACACCCACACCCAATCCGGATTTCCTGGTCAGCTACGAGGGCAGTGACTGCGGCGCCGGCAGCTGCTGGCTGTGGTTCAAGATCGATAACATCGGATCGATCGCCTGGGAATCCGTGCTGGTCTATGCCGAGAATCTCGTTACCAGCGATTATTCAGTCAATGTCTCCAACACCTTTAAAACCGGCATTATGGGCTCGGATATCAACAAGGTCCAGGTCGGCGCTTCGGGATACACCCACAGCGAGCGCTTGGTCAATCCCAGCGGAAACACGGTTGAAGTGATCGTTATCGCCTGCGAGAAGGATAACCTGACCGAAATCTGCCAGGGCAGGACCCTGACAGTCAACCCCTGAACGCCCGCATTTCCTGATTGGAGCTATGAAAACATCGTAAACAGCGCCCTTCCCCGCACATCTCAATTAAGTGTGGGGAAAAGCTTATAATTCAAGCCGCATTAATCAACAGTTGATTATTGGTTCAGAACATTAACACCGGGAGAATGTTATGGAATTTGTGGTCAGGTTTTTTTGCCAGAACGAAGAGGAAAGCCAGCACCTGGATCAGGCTGAAAAGGAGCTCCAGGCAGCCGGGATCCAATTTGATGTCGGCCGGTTTGAAGGCTGCCGGGAGTGGTTCTTCGACGATCAGCTGCGGGGGAACATTGAAATCATTCCCCTCGAGGAGTATGAGCCCCCTGATCTCAAGCCTTACGATGAAGTCTATTGATCCCCTGTCCTAGCCCCAACCCGCCCCGTTCGGCGGGTTGCTCATTTTAACCAGGTGGGTTTCCAGGTCGCAAGGTACTTACAGCAGCCTGCCAAAGACATTAATTCCTGGGAAAATAATTACCCGGGTTGGAACCTCAAGGATATAAACGGGGCACACTGGGGCTGATGGCACAGGTCACTTCGTAATTGATCGTACCCCAATTGCCAGCGACCTCTTCAGCGCTGATCGACTCTTGGCCCTGGGAGCCGAGCAAAACCACCTCATCACCTGCTTTCGCGCCGGGCACATCATCCAGCTGTACCAGAATATAATCCATGGTCACCCGGCCAATGACCGGCACCCGCTTGCCGCCCACCAATACCTGATTTCCAGGGCATCTGCGGAAGCCATCCGCATAGCCCACAGGGATGGTCCCCACCCTTTCGATGTCGGTGGTGACATATTCATGGCCGTAACTGACCCCCCGGCCTGGGGGAAGCTCTTTGACCTGACTGAGGATGGATTTCCAGGACAAAGCCGGGTGGAAATCCGCGGGAAGCCGGCAGTCCGGAGAGGGGTGCAAGCCATACATGGCGATCCCAATTCTGACCAGGGAGAGGGCAGTCTCCTTTCGGGTCAAGCTGGCAGCTGAGTTGGCATGGTGGACCCAGGGCGGAAGGAGGCCGGCTGACGCCAGCTCATTCCTGATATCCTGGAAACTTTTCCACTGCTGATCTGTCGCGGCAGGATCGCGTTCATCTGCCCGGGCAAAATGGGAAAAAAGCCCTTGATAAATGATCCCCGGCGTATCCCTTGCTAGGGCTGTCAAAGCCAAGGCTTCTTCCGTTTGTACCCCAAGCCTGCTCATACCTGTATCCACATTAATATGGATTTTGGCAGGTTGACCAACCTGGGCCGCTGTCTCAGAGAGCAGGGAGAGCTGGCCCGGATCCCAAACTGTCAGGGAGACATCGTTCCTGATCATCTCCTCAAAGTGCGCGCGAGGTGTGTAGCCCAGCAGCAAAATCGGAGCCTGGATCCCGGCCTGGCGCAGTTCACTGGCTTCGCTGGCCCGGGCCACACCAAACCAGCTGGCGCCGCCTTGCAGGGCTGCCCGGGCCACCGGAACAGCGCCGTGTCCGTAAGCATTCGCCTTAACGATGGCCATGACCTCCGTTGCGGTGATTTCCTTCAAGCGTCGGACGTTATTCTGAATTGCTAGCTTATCGATGATTGTCCAGGTTGAATACATAAGACCTTTTCCTGTCTCTCTTTATCCTGCCAGATATTGCTGATGGAAATCAATCCAGGCCGGGAGAACCTCTTCCAGGAGTGCTTTCGAGGGCAGGAAAGCAACTCGGAGATGCTGGGTGCCTGGTTTCTGACCGAACCCAGAGCCATTGACTGTGCACAAACCGGTCTCTTCCAAGAGCGCCATGCAGTAATCAAAATCTGTGGTCCCTGCCGGGAGTTTTCCCAGGCGGGGGAAGAGATATAAAGCACCGGTCTTCCCAAAGCAATCCACCCCTTCCATTTCCTTGAAGGCCGCCCTGATCATGAGCGCTTTTTGATGCAATTCGCCCAGGATCTGTTCTTTTTCCGCCTGATAGTTTTCATACGTGGGTGTGTTTTCACCCGGCGGCTTAACCATCAGGTAAGTCAGCACCTGGCCAGGCGTGCTCGAGCACAGACTGACCGAAGCCTGTTTGTTAAGCAAATCAATAAAATCAAGCGAAGTGCCTTCGATCAAAGGCGGATTGCGCATTTCCAGGTATCCACCCCGATGGCCGCACTCCCCTAAAAATCCCTTCGAGATGGAATGCAGGCTGGCCAGAGGGACCTGCTCCTTTCCCAGCACTTTGGCAAAAGACAGGAACTCCCCACCGTACACATTCTCCTGGTAAACCTCGTCAGCGATGATCATCAACTGGTTTTCGGCAGCGAAGCGGATCACTTCCCGGGTGCTTTCGGCATCCAGCACCGCGCCAGTCGGATTTCCGGGATTGATGACCACGATGGCTTTGACTTTGACCCCTGCCTGGAGCGCTTTTTGATAGGCGTCTACCAGGACCTCCCGCCCAAACACCCAGCCCGCTTCCTCATCCGGGTAATAGTTCACCTGGGCCCCGCCGGCCTTCTTGATGGCAGCTGAGTAAAGCGGGTATTGGGGGATGGGAATCATGATCCCGTCATTTTCATCAGCGATCAGCAAATCCACCACAAAGTAGACCCCCTGGCTGGCCCCGCTGGTGAGAAAAATACTTTCGGCATCCGCCGGGACCCCATGCTGCGGTCCAACGCCATCGCGCTGATCGATAAAATCAGCGATCGCTTCCCGGATGAAGAGCATCCCTTTACTCTCGGTATAAGCTCCCATCCCGGTGCCGCTGGCAGCCAGGATCTCTTCGGAGAGTCCCAAAAGATCCTCGGAAATGAAATCCGCTTCCTGCAAGTCTGTGTGAGGGCTGTCCTCGAAGAGGGATTTCAGCTGGCGTTCGCGGTCAATCTTCGCCGGGTCCTCGACCAGGCTCAGCACCTGGCGCAAGTAACTCAGCGGGACCTGTCCCAGCGCCTGGGGGTTGCCGATGTTGGCAAAGATGATTTTCCTGCCCTGTTTTTTCAATTCCGCTGCTCGCTGGGGGATGGGGCCCCGCACAGCATATTCCATTTCCAGGATATTGGGATTGACCACAAGCGATCCCCGATCAATGCTCATTGACTCATCCTTCTCTGTGAATGATGGTGATTTTAATCCTTGCTCATTATACAACAAAGGAACCCGGATTTGATCCCAGTCCTGCCCCTCCGCAAAGCGTTCCAATAAACAAACAGCATTGGCAGGAAAAGGACAGCTCCAGGGGAGGATTTTCATCCGCTGAGGGTAGCAGAATCTGATTCTTGAAATTTATAAGCTGGGGGTTATTCGATTTTGATCTTGATCTTCTTCAATGCCCGGTGCTGGAGAACCCGCACGTGCCCTTCTTTCAACCCTAAACTCTCCGCGGTCTGTGCATGGCTCAGCTGATTGATAAATCTACAGATGAACACATTCTGAAGCTGTGGGTCCAAATCCTGAACTGCCGCAGCCAATCTCTGGTTCCGCTGTTGGACCATGATCCTTTTTTCAGGAGAGGTCAGGTCAGCAGCATCCAATCCCAGCTCCGCTGCCTGCAGGGACTGCTCATTTTTCCTGGTCCGCCAGCGGTCCACGGACAGATTGTGGGCAATGCGGTAAGCCAGGGCCCGGAAATTACTTTTGGCTTTGCTCTTTTTCGTTCTTGAAATCACATCCCAGGCTTTGATAAATACCTCCTGGGTCAAATCCTCAGCCTCCTGCTGATTCTTGGCCACCCGGTAATACAGATAGCGGTAGATCTCATCCAGGTATCTTTTGTACAATTCACCATAGGCACGTTGATTGCCAGCATGGACCAAATCGATGATTTCATGATCTGTGAGCTGGGAGAGATTAACAGGCATTCGGTTCCGTTTTCCTTTGATTCCCTGTGCAAAGCCAGCGACCAACGCCAGCCTTCTATATTGTATCTTTCCTGGGAAATCATCCCCCTAACAAAAAAGTAAAACACTTTCTGGTCAGGAAATAAAAAAAGGTATCTCCGATAGCCAATCTGACCCCTAAGATTGGGAAAATCGGGGCCGGGTATCCCCATGAAAGCCCAGCCCCGGTTGATGAGAAAGATCCCGGTGCAGCCCGTTGATTTCTCCCCAAGTAGAGCATACCCTGGCGGGTTGGTTTACTGGGACTCTTCTAACTCTTCCCAGAGCTGATCCCAGGTTTTATTCTTATGGGCAAGGAGCGCATCCTCAGCATCGATCTCCCACAAGCGGCTGGTCATCAAGGCCAGCATGATGTCCTCAAAAGAGTTTCCCTGACAGTACCAGTCCTCAACCTGTTGATAAGAGATATCAAATCGATCGGTGATATCTTGAGCCACCGGGTGAGGATTCTCCGCAAAGCAAGTCAGGTATTCAATTTCTTCCTGCTCCCCAGCCGCAGCTGTGTCCTCTGAAGCGTTTTGGCCAGCTGTTTCCTGGCCAGCATCCTGGTCTGTTTCTTGATCAGAATCGGTCCCTGATTGCAGCGTTTCAGCGCTTTGATCCTTTTCCAGGGGAAATAACTTTGCGTTGCCATTGAAACTGCCGCAAGCCGCGAAAACAATCGAAAAAAACACCAGTACAGTTATGGTGAATAATCTTTTCTCTATCATTAGCATTAAATCCTAAGAGGAAGATCCGAAATCAGACCTTCCTCTTTGAGTGAATAAGCGTTCTTACTGTTCTTTGCCTTCCCCTTTGTCCGCGCCGCCAGCCCAGGGGGGAGGTCCAGCGTGATCCGGTTTGCCAACGCCATCGGGTTTGCCTGCGTCATCTGGTTTGCCGATCAAGCCCATTTCCTGCCAGATCTGGCCCCAGCCCATACCTTCAGATCTCATACCCAGTAGGCCTTCTAAAGAGAAGTCCCCTTCCAGGTCTTCCAGATCTGCCCCTTTTTCCACTGTTGAGTAAGCCAGCATGATCTGCCCGAAACCAAAACCAGCGTCATCCTCTTCGCCTTCTTCCACTTCTCTGACTTCGCAGAACATAGCCATGACATCTTCATACTCGACCTCATACAGCTCGGCGATGCCGGCTGCGACCGGGTGCTGATCTTCAGTTCCTTCCAGGCAGAAGTAATTTTCTACTTCATCCCCTTCCTCGATCTCGTCATCATCTTCAACTTCGATCTCAGTGTCACCATCTTCGACATCCTCATCGTAGACAGGCGCAGCGAGGGCAATGGTGACCGGGCTGATGGCTGCTGCCAGGACCATCATGACCATCAAGCTGATTGTCAAAATTCGCAATTGTCTCATATTACCTCCGGGTAAAGTTAAACTAATTATTTTTGATTAAGGCTTTCCGCCATTATCAGGAACATCGACAGGGATGTCTTCTCCCCGATTATCAGGGATCTCAATTTCCTCAGGTTTCCCAGCGTCCTCAGGCTTGCCTGCGCCTTCAGGTTTACCTGCGCCCTCTGGTCTTCCCGCATCGTCTGGTTTCCCGGCATCGTCAGGCAGCCCAGGCATGTCCTCAAGGGGATTTTCAGCTGAGTCGATGGCGCGCTGAATGGCTTCCTTCGCTTGCTGGGGTACTTTATCCAGCACTTCCGTTAAGACTTTTTGGTGTATGGACTGCGTGGCGGAAATCAACCTTTCTTGCGCATCCGCATCAAAACCCTCAGTCCCATTAATCAGTGCAGCCAAAGCAGCGATCTCTTTACCATAGTTATCCAGCGCTTGCTGAGCATCTTCAACATCACCGTCCGCAGCCTGATCCTCAAATTCTGAAAGGCGTTCACCGGCGTTTGCCAGGTGAAGTGCAGCAGCGGCTTCCGGGTCTGCAGCCATCTTCAATCGGACCTGTTCCAAAGCCCGATCCAGGCCGTACAGCAGGTCGCCAGGTCCTGCAGCGTCAGAAGCATAAGCCGCTCCGCCTGACATCAGCAAGAAAGCCAGGACAGCCGCCCCAACCACACGAATCATGTTGAACTTTGGCTGGCGGCGAATCGCCAGCCCCTGGAAAAATCCCCGCAAACGGTCTGCGAAAGACTCCGGTTGGCGGACCTGGATGGCATTCAACAGCGCTTGATGCCCTTTCTTGCGGAATTCTGCCCGGGCGGTTTCCAGGGGCAGGGAGTGGACAACAGTTAATTTACCCAGCAGGGCTGTTAATTCTTCCCTGTGCTGCGGATATCGCTCCACACATTCCCCTAAACTCATTTCCCCGTTCTCCAGAGCTTCCAAGCAATGGGCCAGGGCATCTGTCAGGTCTGTTTTGTTCTTCATCAGTCGCTCACTCAATCAATCACTAAATTTGAGGTCCTTTCACCTGATATTACGAACACAAGCCCAAAACGTTACAAACTCGTCTGCGATTCAGGAACATCTCCTGGACAGATCAGCCCGCGTGTTACGTTAATCCCGGGAGCGCTTTCCAGGCCCTGGGCTGGTTATTTTCCCTGCTGGTTCCAGTCCTATTGGACGGATTGTTCCAGGGCTGGTAAAAGAGGATCTATTGAATGGCATCCAGCGCCAATTTTCAGGTATAATCATGCACTCAGAGTAAGCTGGCAGCTTCATCCGATACTCTCTCCTTTTTCTTTTGCAGATCCAAGATTAAGTGAGTACAAAGAGATTCTGTCCTGTGAGACAAAACCAGTCAGAGAAATCTGATGAATTAACAGCCATTTCATTCCAGGTTTTCATGCTTTCATCAGCAAGCAAAGAAGAAAGACTTATCCAGAGATTAGGTTTCGTTCGGTATGAAAAGCAAATTGCAATCCGTTGTACTCAAACCCATTGAATCTTACTTGTCCAAGGTTAGAGCATTTAGCCCCAATGCCCGCCTGTATTTATTGACCGTGATCATCACCGGCACAGCGCTGGGAATCTTCCGGCTGCTGCAGAATTTTTATGTGCTCAGCCTGGGTTTTGATGAAGCCCTGCTGGGCAAATTGATCACCACCAACAGCTTGACAGCCTTGATCGTTGCTTTGCCGGTAGGATATCTGGGCGACCTGCTGGGCCGGAAAATATCCCTGATACTGGGAGGTCTGCTGATCAGCCTGTCCATCATCGGCATGGTGATCTGGCCTGTGGTTTCAGTCTTTTATGCCTTGAGTGTTGTCAGGGGATTCGCCCAGAGCCTGCGGGGCATCACCATGGCTCCTTTCTTGATGGAAAACAGCGGGGAGAAAGAGCGCACTTACCTGTTCAGCTTCAGCATGGGCTTGACAACGCTTTCCGGCTTTGCCGGCAATTGGATCGGCGGATACCTCCCCACCTGGCTTGGATCCCAAATGGGAGTGAGCGCTACCAGCAGTTCCGCCTACGGTGCAGCCATATTCATCATGGCTGTCTTATTCGCCCTGGGCATGATCCCCCTGCTGTTCATCACCCGGAACATACTGGGCTCGGATGAAAGGTCGGTCTTTGCGCCTGTGCGCTTTATCCTCGACCATCCCGGGCTGGTTGGCAAGCTGGTCGGCCCCATGCTGATCATTGCCCTGGGAGCAGGATTGGTGATGCCTTTCATGAATGTCTTCTTCAGGACGGTGCACAATCAATCAGACCAGGTGATCGGCAGCCTGTTTGCCTGGGGTTCGCTGGCGATGGGCCTGGGTTTGCTGATCGCCCCCGCGCTTGCGGACCGGTTCGGCAAGATCCGGGTGGTCGTTCTCACCCAGGGCCTCTCTGTCCCTTTCCTGATCTTGCTCGGTTTTTCCCCCGCGTTCTGGATGAGCGCTTCTGCCTATTATGTGCGCCTGGCGTTGATGAATATGAGCACACCGATTTATGAGACATTCGTGATGGAGCAGGTCGATCCCTCCTCCCGGGCCCTGGTAGCCAGCCTGACCAGCATGTCCTGGAGCTTTGGCTGGGCCTTCAGCCCCTCGATCAGCGGTGTTTTACAGGTCAGGTATGGTTTCGGGCCCCCATTCCTGGGCACGATCACCCTGTACATCATCTCAATCTCCTTGATCTGGCTTTTCTTCCTGAGGAATAAACCCGCTCCCGCTCAGCCAGCTGAGGGTTAACCCCAAAGGAGAGCAGCCGCTTGCCAGGCGACAGATCCTCCCCCAGCAAGGCGCCAATCAAGAAGGGTTGTTGTGGACCTGACGGTAAAGCTGATCAGAATTGGTGATATACTGATAACATTCTCAAATCCAACCCCTGGATTTGCACACCGCGATCCACATTCCTTAGCTGGTTTAAATGGATTTTTACGTCATATAGGTGTTCAGTTCAATTTATAAATCACAAAGAAGACAACTGGAAATTCATGCCATGGAAGCCAAACCCACTCCCAACCAGGAGCACATCGAAACCCAGCAATCCAGCCTGCTGAGAGTCGGCAAGTTCGCCCTGGTCCGCTTATTTTCCCTGATGGTCACGGTAACTGTCACGGTCTTCTTAACCATCGTTATCGCCAACTGGGGAGGAGCGATGGACGATGCGGTCCGGGCCAACATCCAATTTAGTGTCTTTTCCATGACCAGGGGTGGATGGTTGAGAGATGTGCCGGAAGCGGAGCGGGAGGAGATCATCGAGGAGACGGTTGCCTCCATGGAAGAGGCCATGGGCCTGAATGACCCCTTCTTGCTGCGCAGTGTGCGCTGGCTGAAACAAGGCATCACCCTGGATTGGGGGGAGACACGAGCCAGGGTCTCGAATTATCGCAGCGATAGAGCGGATATCCGGACCATCATCCTGGAAAGCCTTCCGCGCACCCTGCTGGTGTTTGGCACAGCATATCTGGTCCTGTTCATGTTGAGCATCTTTCTGGCCCTTTATCTGACAAAGTTTTACGGGGGCTGGTTGGACAAAGTGGTCATGACCTTGTCCCCGCTATCCTCAGCACCTGCATGGATCTTTGGCATCCTGCTGAATTTTTTCTTTCTGACGGTGTTAAAAACCAGCGTTTTTTCCGGAGGTGCTTTTGATGCCTGGCCGTCCGAGTTCGAGTTCTCCCATATCGTAATCATTCTCAAACAACTGGCGATCCCCTTCATCGCTATCATCCTCTCCGGGATCTTCCAGGCCATCTACGCCTGGCGTACTTTTTTCTTGATCTACGCTAACGAGGATTACGTTGAAGTTGCCAGGGCCAAAGGCATACCGGAAGGCAGATTGAACCGGAGATATATCCTCAAACCCCTGCTGCCCAGCATCATCACCAGTTTCGCCCTGCTATTCATCATCCTCTGGCAGGAAGTGATCGCCCTGGAGTACGTTTTCAATGTCGATGGCATCGGCACCCTTTTCCTTCTTAACCTCAAGGCCATCCCCACCAACACAAGGTTGATTGTCGCCATCGTGGTCACTTTTGCCTACTTGCTGGCGATCACCGTCTTTGTCCTTGACCTGGTGTATGCCCTGGTGGATCCCCGGGTTAAGATCGGGGGGCTGGACCGCAAAACTCACCAATCCAGCAGGTCCAGCTGGAAAGGCTTGCTGTTAAGGGTCAAAGCCTTTTTCTCACCCAGAAAAAAGAAATCACTCTCGCTACAGGAGAAGACGAAGGCCATCCCGCACTATCACTCCCGGCCCTCACAGGAATTCGCCGGGGCAAAACCAGGTCAAATCAAGCCCGGCAGCCTGGAGATAGAGAAAACTGAGCTGAAAGGCGAGCGAACCCCAAGCCACTTCTGGTCAGCCCTGGGCAGCCGCACCCGCCAATTTACAGAATATCCTGCTGCTATCTTTGGCCTGGTGATCATCCTGCTCATGCTTGGCATCTCTACCTATACTGTGATCACCGTCCCTTACCCGGAGATCATCGCCCGCTGGCGGGCAAGCGATGAAGCCTGGCGGAAGCTTCCCAAAGACGCCCCACCCGCCTGGACCAACTTCTTTCGCAAGGAGGATCTTCCGGAGACATTCCAGATGAGCAGCCGGGATGAGAATACGCTCATCAACCAGGAGGAGAGTGAAATCGGAGAGGCCAGCAAAACCGTCACCCAGGTATCGGATGAGATGACCGAGATCCTGATCTCCTTTCCCTTTGAATATGGCTATACGGCCTTTCCCCAGGAGATCGCTGGATTTCTTGAGGTCGAGTATGATGAAAAATTACCCCTGATTTCAATCACCCTGCTCACCCCTGACGGGCGGGAACTCAATGTCGGCAGCTTTACAGCGGACCGACAAGAGGATGTCTTTTATTTCACCCGGCAGGAAAAACTGCAGCGCAAATATCAGACCGAATACCCAGTCAATGCCCTGCTGTCCGCCCCCGATGCTGACCCCCAGGTCCCCCTGCAGGGCAACTACGAGCTGATCTTCAAGGGTTTCTTCTTTGAGGAAGAAGCGGATTTTGATGTTGACCTGGTCGTCTACGGGCTGGTCCACGGATTGGCAGGCACAGATGGCAATCGCCGGGACATCGCCCTCCCTCTGCTGTGGGGTATGCCCATCGCGCTCTTCTTCGGTATCCTGGCCGCTGTGGGAACCTCGGTGTCCTCGATGCTGATCGCAGCCATCAGCACCTGGTTTGGAGGCTGGGTGGACACCCTGGCGCAGCGGATCACGGAAATCAACCTGATCATTCCTTTCCTGCCGGTCAGCATCATGATCTATGTGCTGTATTCAAAATCCATCTTGACCATCCTGGCCGTGACCGTCGCTTTGAGCATTTTTGGCAATGAGATCAAGTATTACCGGTCGATCTTCTTACAGGTGATGGAAGAGGATTATATAGAAGCTGCCCGTTCGTATGGGGCAACCGACCTGCGGCTGATCGTCCGCTATTTGATCCCCCGCATTTTGCCGATCATGATCCCCAAACTGGTCATCCTTGTGCCCAGCTACGTGTTCTTGGAGGCGACCCTGACCTTGCTCGGCGTCAGCGACCCGGTGCTGCCAACCTGGGGTAAATTGCTTGTGGATGGTTTTTCTTCTGACATCTACCGCGGTGTGTACCACCTGCTGCTGGAGCCCCTGGCGCTTCTGATGCTGGTGGGTTTTGCCTTTGTGCTGCTGGGGATTTCTTTAGAACGCATCTTCCAGCCCCGGCTGCGAGATAGATAAAGGAATCTTCAGAATTGGATCTTGAATCCATTCTCTTTGCTCCCCGGAACAAAGCAAATCCGGCCAGGTATCCATCACCTGTCCGGAAAAATACTCTTTGCCTATGCGCAATCCTGAGAGCCAGGTCAGCCTGTCAGATCAATCCCGGAAATCAAAGACAGGATAATCCTGATGGCACTGGAGCATGTCATCCTGCTCGAAGCAGCTATTGGGATTCGACGAAAAGACATAGTTGTGGGATATATCCGGGACCATGAAAGCCACCCTGCCCGTGAAGATCGCCCCGGGCTGAATCTCCTGCAGGCCAAAGAAACCGTCTTCTTTGGCTTTCTTGTTTACCGTGAACCGGGCGTCCGGATAAAAGGTGTAAGGTGTGAGTTCAGTGAAAGGAAATCCTTCCTTAAGGAACAAGATGAAATTATCATAGGACAAAAAGCGCGCCTTCGTGTCCAGGTTCCGAATCACCAGATCAACAAACACGAACTCCCGCCCGTAATCCTGGCTGGCTGGCGCGGTGGGGTCGATGCCATAGGCGGTTTTGGTCTTATAAGCTGCTTGCACGGTGATCTCGTAATTGGTGGCAATATCGATCTGGGTCAGGCCAATACCTGGGCCATTACAATCGCGCAGCACAGGGGGCGGAATCAAGACCTCGAACCTGGCCACGCCCCTGGCTTTGTTTTCCTGACCTTCTTGAACGGCCTGATCCCCAACCAGGTTCACCCCCTGAGGGCCAATTCGCTCTTGGACCGCTTCCGGCTGGTCGATCCAGGGGGCGGTTTTCACTTCCACAGTGTAAGACCCGAAATTCAACCCCGTCTCCGGCCCAAATCGACCGGAAGAATAACTGCCGCCGGACACAGCTACCTGCTCCTGACCGGAGTAATTGCCGTTCTCTTCGATCACACTGATCACCAGGTTAGACCCATCGGGTAGGTTCGTGGACCCCGAGACCACGGCTTGCCTGTTCTCTGTGACTGAGACCGAGAAATTGAAGGTAGGGACCAGAGGGTCGATCGTCGGAGGCAGATAATCAGGCGGTGTGACCACTTTGCGTCCCAGCACAAAGAGCACAATCAACACCCCTGCTCCCAAAATAACCAGCACAAGTACTTGGATGATCCTTTTTGTTGATCCTGTGAGCTCAAACATCATTATCCGTAGCCTCCCCGGCGAATGGGCGAATCAAGCTGTTAAACGCTTCCTGCACTCTCCCACCCCTTATGCTATTCATTTTAGATCATTTTCAGGGGAAAACTCCCCTTTTCAGCCAGCTTTACAAAATTGCAATTGAGGGGTTTTCATCCATTTCCCTTCGAGGAATGCCAACACACCCAACTTTACCCGGCTTCTGATCCAGGGATCCCACCCCTCTCCGAACGAAAATACCTGTCTGGGGTTTTAGATTATAGGACAAATAATCCACCCGGACAGGTATTTGGATGGTTTCAAAGAAGCGCTGATCGCGGGAGGCTTATGCTTCAAAGATCTCCCGGGCGGCAGCCAGGCTATCATGATCGCCTATCATACTTACCCGATCTCCAATCTCAAAGGCAGTGTCTCCGTGGGGGATCAACAACCGCTGCCCCCTGCGAATGGCCAAGACCAGCAAATCTCCTGGCAGACTGAGGTCCCGCAATTTGCGCCCTGCTGCCTGGCGGCTGCTGACGAAAACTTCCCTGGCTGCCCGATCATCCGTGGTGGTCTTCAGCAGGTCCAGCACATCCGGACTGCGGGCCATCATCGATACCATCGTCGCCCGTTCCAGGGCGGGAGAGAAGGTCTTCACACCCGCAGCGTCAAATTCAGGCAGCTGCTGCGGGTCCCGGACCTGAGCGATGACATCCTTGATCCCCGCTGCGCGTGCTTCGCGGGACAGGGCCAGGTTCTTTAAATCATCATCATAGAGTATCAAGGCCGATCGCACAGAGGCAGGCTTGATCGCCTCAAACCCTTCAGAATTGGCCTCCAGGAACGGCAGCTCGGCATCGCGGATGGTTTTCTCTTCTTCCTGGTCTGCCGCTAAAAACTGGATCCTATCGCCGTGAGCGCGGAGCTGCTGCGCGACAGTGACACCCAGGCTGCCTGCTCCCAGGATGAGATGATAAGGCTGAATTTTTTCAGGCGCTTTGGGAGCCAACATACTGAAAATGAGCGGCATCAACAGCACGGTCAACACAGCAAAGACAATCAGGGTAGTGCTGGTGGCCTGATCGAGTAAACCGGAGCGCAAGCCGATCACAGCCACCGCCACCTCGAGAGAAAGATGGGTGTTCAAGAGAATACCACCCGCAAAGAAATCCCGCCAGCTAAAATGACCTATGGTGACCAGCATCGGGGCCAGCTTGACAATCAATGAAATACCCAGGAAGATGGGCAGCGCAGCCAGCAGTGACGGAGATGAGATCAATGACTGGATATCCAAACCCACGCCCACCATGATAAAAAAAATGGGGATGAAGAACCCAAAACCAAAAGCTTCCAGGTTGTGGATCAAGCCTTCATCCTCCGGTCGGCGCAGCAGGGAGATGATCATGCCAGCTAGAAATGCGCCCAGGATCAGTTCCGCGTCCACAAACTCAGCCAGCACCACAAAGGCCATCAGGATGGCTATCGCCCCCCGGACCTTGAACTGCACGGTCGCTCCGGACAGCCGTTCTATCAGGTCCCTGGCTCTGGGCAGGCGGACCAATCCCGGACCGATCCGGTAGAAGATCAGGAAAGCGATAAAGAGCAGACCCAGGGAAAAGATCTCCAGGTCAAATCCTTTATCGAGCAGAATCAGGTGAATGGTGAGCAAGATAACAGTGATGAAGTCTGCCAGCATCGCAGTCAGGAAGACCACCTGTCCAAAAGGGGTCCGCAGCAGATCGCGTTGCTTCAAAATCGGCAGCAGCACCCCCAGTGATGTGGCGCTGAGCACAAAGACAATCAGCCAGATATCCCCCTGGATCCCAATTTGCCGCAGCAATAAAGCGCCCAGCGCGGAGAGCAAGACCGTAAAGAAATAGATCAATAACGAGGTTCGCAGCACATGAGGGCCATCTGATTTCTTTTGCCTGGGGCTGAAGATGAGATCAAATTCGATCTCCATCCCGGCCAGGAACATCAAGAAGGCCAGTCCGATATCTGACATAAAGGTCAGGATGGGACCATCCGTCACCCATCCCAGCAGGGAGGGCCCGATGATAATGCCAAAAATAATTTCACCGACCACCACCGGCAAGCGCTGAAACCTGGAGAGCAGCAGCGGGATGACAAAAGCAAGACCCAGCACGATCAATAAGGGAATGAAGCGTGTTGGGTCTTCGGGGGTTACGCTGAAAGCAGAGGAGAAGAACATGAATACCCTTCCTGAGACCTATCCATAATCACTAACGCCATGCTAGAAAGGATATTATCATAATCCAGCTGCAATTAGCCTGCAATCACTTCCCTCTTTGCTTCCAGGCCATGAGAAATTATTTCCGGTCAGGCAGATGCCATTCAAATGCAACGCCAGCCTGGTCCCTGAAAGGAATTTGGCGATTATGCTCGGTTAACCGAGATCAATCTGGGAAATTCATCCCAGCGTACCCTGGCTTAAGCAATCGGAAAAAGCAGGGGCTAGCTCCTCCAGGCGGGGAATATTTAATATCTAATCCAGCCCTTAACAGCGGGCGGTACACGGATCACCCAGCAAACAGCTGGTCGGTTTTGGCAGCCATGATAAAGTCATTCTGGTGCAGGCCACCGATCTTGTGGGTCCACCAGGTCACACCCACCTCTCCCCACTCGGTCACCAGTCGGGGGTGATGGTCTTCTTTTTCAGCAGCCTCACCTACCTGGTTGGTGAACCGCAGCGCTCCAGCAAAATCCTTGAAGGAAAAGTTACGGTGCAAGCGTTTTTCCCCTTCCACCTCCAGAATCTCCCACTCAGGCAGGTCCTGGATCATACCCTTGATCTCCTGCTGGGATGCCGGGGGCTCATCGCCCCGGCAGGCTTCGCATTTCATTTGAGCTAACTCGGTCATCTGTTTACCTCCAATCTTTGTGTTTGGTACTTAATTGTATGCCTTGATGATGAATAAGGGATCAGGGCTGCTTAACAAACTCAACTCCCTCTGAGAACCGTGCTTTACGAGGGGCAGACTGCGTCCTCAGAGGGAGGGTCAACATTCGCTCAGGAATCAGTTATTTTCTGGTCCGCAATGTCCACAT